>Ga0214545_1000243_pt1 | contig 75895 bp, 27 predicted proteins | sample CNSS4metaG_FD_160064 | JGI IMG/M metagenome (GOLD analysis project Ga0214545, IMG submission 160064) | Root nodule microbial communities from cowpea collected in UCLA plant growth center, Los Angeles, California, USA - CNSS4 | ecosystem: Host-associated > Plants > Roots > Nodule | place: USA...
TTGTACCTATAAATAGGACTCGTCCTATCAGTAATGAGACACACATAAAAACAGAAGTTGCTCCCTACTCTCTCATTCTCTATTCTTCCTCTCCTTTGTCTCTCTTATTACCTTTATTTTATAACAAGAACAATATTGTAGTATTTAAAAATATGAAATTGTGAACCTATATAATTATAAGTAGTAAATAATTATAACAAAAGAAAATTAAAAAAATTGTAAGAAATGGTTGGTGGGTTAAGTGGGTCAATCCACCTTCAACCTGACTCGAACCCATTTAACTTGTGAGCTATGTGAACCGGGTCCAACTAAACCCACTTTCTAAAAAAATAAAATTTTATCAACCCAACCTGACTCGAACCTGTGGTGAACCGAATTAGTTTATGGATTGGAACCCACTTTTACATCTCTAGTGGAAAGAGTACTTATAAAAACATGTCAAAATATATCCACCTAAGATCATATTATTATTTTATTTTAATTTCTAACTTATTACACGAAAAATTATTATATAAAATATTTTAACCAAATAAATATACACATATCAAAATTAATTTTACAAAAAATAACAATAATTTTAATATTTTATTATGATAATTTTTCTATTATCATAATTACAATATATTTAAATTAACTTATTTACTATTATCACTTTTCGAATTTTTTATTCCCCATTAACTTATAAATATTAAATTAAATTTATATCCACATGAGTTTATAAAAAATTATAATTTTTTAATATAGTAATTTATTATAAATAAATATACAAACTTATAAAACTATAAAAATGTTGCTAAGAATTTGTTTCTAAAATAACTATAAAGATAACTCAAATATATTTACGTAAAGGGTATATTAAGAAATCTATTCTTATTAAAATCATTATATGTTTTTTCATCACTAACTTGAACATTTGAGCAACTACAGGTACCACCTCATTCTATCTAATCAAGGAGTAGGTTCAAGGATATCTCAGACATTTCAGCATAAATAAACAAGACTTCTTAGGACAATTTGGTTTAATAAAAGAACAACAACAATAAAAATAATTATAATACTATAAATAAAAATAATAATTTTCATCAATATTATCAAAGAAACTCTAATCAATATCAGTCAAAAAATAGAAAAATCTTAACTAACATTACTATAAAAAAATTCTAACTTACGTTACCGAAAACAATATATCTAATTGGTATTAGTTGAACAAATTATAATTAACTTATCCTAAAATAATTTTAACTAATAAATTGAAAAGGAATTGTTCAACATTACTCCGAAAAATATTTTTAAAATTGACAAAAAGAAACCTAACTAGTGTTAATGGGAAAATAATTTTAGTCTAATACCAATCCGTTAGAAAATAAACATGATGTACTTTAATATAAAAAAAAAAAACCTTCGCTAATATTTATAAAAATATATTAAAATTACTACAGTCAAGCCTTATCAAACAAATAATATTTTGGTATTAGTCAAGTTTACAACCGCTTGGCCAGAATCAGGTTAAATTAAAATAGATTAATAATTTATTTAATTAAACATTAAAATATAAATAATTTAAAATATATTTTTTATTCTATTATTTTAATTATGCAAGTATCTATTTGTATTGTTACTTAAAAAAAAAAATGATTAAATATTATATATATATATATATATATATATATAAGTTAAAAACCGAAAAAAAAAAATTACAGGATGAATCATGCATGAGTTTCGTATCGTTTTACTACAATGACCGGTCCATTCTACATTGTTATTTGACGAATTAATCATGGACGGATTAATTTGTTTTTCACTCCTAAAATAAGAGTAAATAATTATAAAGTATACAAAACTGTTTATTTTAAAATACCTATTTTTACTTATTAAAATAACTCATTTGCAGGATGACAAATGGTGGAGAGGGATGCATCTTTGATTATGTCAATTCCATATTAAGAATTAAGAATTCTTCGTCATGGTTCCATTTTTATATATAACGAATAAAACTTCTTTTGTCAATTTGCATCGTCAACTAATAAACTTTGATATGCATCTATACATATATAATTACTCTTTTAAATATTTTGTTAAAATACTCTTTGATATATTTTTTATTAAAATTTCAAATAGGTCCCTAAATTTTTAAAATTTTAAAATCAAAATAAAAAATAAAAAGAATGAGGAGTTGAGACATGATATATATTTAACATTGTTAGTATCCTATTAACAGAAATAATCTAATTATAATTTATTTTCTAAAATAAGGATTCAATTGAGACTAATCAAGATTTGGAGTCCTATTTGAAATTCTGGTACAAAAATATAACAAATAGAATATTTGAACTTAAATATTTATTAAATAATTTTTTTATCAAAAATAAAAAACACAATAAAAAATTAATTTGATCAAATATTTAATATTATATTTAAAGTATATAAATATTAAATGATAATTTTTGAATGTCAATTAATTATCAAAAAGAGTAAATATAATTAAATATACGTACTGTAACTACGTTACGAAAATAAAGTGTAAAGAAAATTTATTATAAGTATTTTGATTATAAATGTTTTAACAATTTAAAATAAAAACAGATACAAATTTGATACGTGAATAAGGCCGGGGACAAAGGGATATATATATATATATATATATATATATATATATATATATATATATATAGATATATATATATATATATATATATATATATATATATGCATACTCAACTCCTTAACAAAATGTGTTTAATTTTTTTTTTCCTGTTTGAAAGCATGTATAATGAATAAGGAAATTGATTTAAATGAATTTCTCCTAACAGCCTTGCTTATATGCACACACCACGCTAAAAAATTCAACCAACAAGACAAAGACTCGTTATTGTTTACTTTTTTCATTATAAAAAATTGATGTCAAATGAATGGAAACCGGGTCAATATTCCGTTGCCCCAAAGAAAAATTACAAGTGGACAAGGCAAAGTCTTCCATCTACGACTACAAACAGCTATAAAAAGAGCACACTCATGACCAATTAAGCAGACACATTGTAACCAAACCAAAAACCAAAGATTATCAAGAATGGGTGAATCCAATGTTGTTACCAATAATAACCTCATTACAACTTCTCCTAAACTAAGTGATGAAGGTGCTCGTGTATCTGGAATGCTGCTTAGTACTGCTGTGGTGTACCCTGCAGTTCTGAATGCTGCTATTGAGCTCAACCTGTTTGAGATCATAGCCAAGGCAACACCACATGGTTCGTTCATGTCATCTCATGAAATCGCTTCCAAGCTCCCAAACCAGCACCCTGATTTGCCTGATAGGCTCGATCGCATGCTGCGTTTGCTTGCTAGCTACTCTCTTCTTACCAGTTCAACACGCACCACACAGCATGGTGCCACAGAGACAGTTTATGGACTCTCACATATTGGACAATACTATGCCACTGGTGCAACTACGGGCTACTTCGCTTCGTTCGCATCCTATCTCTCTTGCCCTGCACTCTCACAACTTTGGTAAATATTATACACTTTTTTCATAAACTCTAAATAATAAGAACGAAAGCTGACTTTGCTCCAATGGTTTTAACTCTTGTTCTCAGGTCCAATTTCAAGGAAGCAGTGGTTGATGCAGACGTTGATTTGTTCAAGAAAGTTCATGGGGTAACAACGTACCAGTACATGGAAAAGGATCCAAAAATGAACCAAATGTTTATCAGGGCAATGGCAGATTTGTGTGCAACAGATATGATTAGAGTACTTGAAATGTATACTGGATTTGAGGGAATATCAAGGTTGGTTGATGTAGGAGGTGGAAATGGACAAAACCTCAAAATGATAATCTCCAAATACCCTTCCATTAAAGGAATTAATTTTGATCTGCCCCAAGTCATTGAGAATGCACCACTGCTATCAGGTAGCCTGACATATTCAATGTTTTGTCATATATCAAAAGGGTTATAGAATGATATAATTTCCATTCTAAACTTCCAAGTTTTGTTAAGGGGTTGAGCATGTTGGAGGAGATATGTTTGCAAGAGTTCCAGAGGGTGACGCCATGACACTAAAGGTTACTATATACAAATATTGAATTAATCTAATTTCATTTTTACCTTTCAATAATTTTAAGAAATTTAATACCGGATAATTGAACTATTTATAATTTAATTTTTCTAATTTATTAAATAATTAGTTTTGATAAAGTAATTAAAATATTTTAATTTTTAATTTTTTTATAAAGTATTCCATTTCTATTATAAGAAGAACTCAATTATATTTTTGAGTCCAACTTAACTTAGTTTGACCTTTAATTCAGTACAACTCATCTTGACTTTCGATTTAAGTCGAGGTTTGACCCGCTTCACCTTCGGTTTAGCTTGACCTTTGGCGGAGCCTGGTCTATCTTGACCTTTGGCCTAACTTAGGTCGGTCCTGTTGGACCTTTGATCCGACTTGGTCTAGCTCAACCTTCAAACTAGTTTGATTCGGTACGACATTCTCGGGCCAACCTGGTTTAACTTTCGATCTGGCTCGACCTTTAGCCCGATCTGAATTGGCCCGACTCGACCTTTGGCAAGACCTAACTTGGCCCTACTCGACCTTTGGTTTGGCCTAGTATGCCTGGCTTGACTTTTGGCATGTGTAGGCACGACTCGACTTTTGACCCGGATTGGCACGGTTCAACTTTAGTCCGTACTGGCCTGACTTGTCCTTTAACTCAGTTTGACCTTATGCTCGACCCAATTCAACTTTTTGGACGTGTAGACTCTTTTTGTGCTAACGAATAAATTATGTAACTTATTTCAATTTTCTTCTTAATAAATTTCAAATTTTACTATTTTAGTTATTTAAAATACTTTTTTAAAATTTCTCAATTTCATTTTTTTCTCATCCAAACATATTATTTTCTTTAAAAGAATTTTAAAATTTTAAAATAAATAAATTAGTCTTGTAAATAATTTAATAAGATTCTAAATCTTTTTCTGTGTTTTATGATGTTGGTTTAGGTTGTGTTGCACAACTGGTCTGATGAGAAGTGCGTAGAAATTTTAAGCAATTGTCACAAAGCACTGTCTCGAAATGGGAAAGTGATTGTTCTGGAGATCATAATGCCAGAAGAACCAGAAGCAACCGAAGAATCTCAGCTTTTTTCGTCCCTGGACAACCTTATGTTTATCACAGCAGGTGGAAAGGAAAGAACTGAGAAACAGTACGAGAATTTGTGCAAGCTCGCTGGTTTTTCAAATTTCCATGTTGCTTGTCGTGCCTCCTCTGGGCCGGGAGTGATGGAATTCTACAAGTAGGTTAATAATAGTGCACGATTTTAAGATAAAAGTGTGGAGATCAAACATTAAAGACCTTCATGTGAGGTGTGGGTACCACTTTCTTGTCCACTTTCCATTTTCATGTGATGATGTAACGTGTGCATATATATATTCTCTTTCAAAAGTAAAACTAATATATATATATATATAACGACATTAGTATTTCTTTTGTCTTAATGTATAATCATTGCATTCTCTTTTGCTTAGTTCATATCTATGCCTATGTTCTGGTTATGCTGTAATAATGACATTGCAGAAGAGGTTCTGGCTTTTGTTGCTGTTAGTTCAGACGCCTGTTCATTAAGGATATTTTTCTAATATGAATGAGTTTTTTTTTTTTTTTTATTTCCTGTTTTAATGTTAAACTTTTAAATTTTATTATACAAGTTAAGTTCCTTTTTTGTAAAAGGATCAGAGTACAAGTGTTTTTATATAATTATTTGCTGATAAAAAAAATTAGTATGAATTTATATGATCTTAAACAATATTTAATTAATTTAATTGATTGAAGAGTAAAAGGCTATAAGACTAAGTTGATCCGCAAGCTGCAAATTGGAAATTAAAGAGTTAGCTTATTTTATCCTAATTTTAGAATAAAAACTGTTTTAATCAATAGTAGTAGTCACTTTTAATCAATAAAAGATGCAAATATTTTAATTAATGCCAAATGGGAAAAAATTGATAATGACTTAGAAATAGAAATATTGATAACTTTTTTAATTAATAGTGGCAGTATTTTTTTATCATAACTTCTTTTCATGTCATTAAAGATTTTTTTTTCGTTTAATGTTGATCATAATTATGTATTTATTATAATGATTTGTAAGACTTAATTAGTTTTTTTTTCTAAACATTCCATTAATGTTTTGACTTTAACGTTAAGAAAAAAACACACATTACAAGAAAATAATGTATAAATAATGTATTTGTGATGAAAAAATTTTTAGTTACCCTTACTGATTCAATGGATTAGTTAAATAGTTTTACGTTTTCTAGTTACCCTCACTAATTCAATGAATTAATTAAGTAGTTTTACATAGTTATATTATAGGTAGTTAAATTGTGAGAGAAATTCCCTCAGTTGATATTCCTAGCTAATTTTTGGGTTATTCATAACAAATTTTATCCATAGTTAATCCTTAACTGATCCATAGTAAATTTTATTCTTTGTTGATTCCTATCAAACTTGTTTCCTTGGTGATCCCTAGTTAATTTACAATTAATTTTATCCCTAACTAATACTTAATTGATCCTTAACAAATTTTATCCCTAACTAATCTCTAATTGAGTCATAACAAATTTTATAGTTTATGATCATTTTTAGTAGAAATATTTAAAATATAATGCAAGGTTATATAATTTTTATTAAATAAACTTTTAAGATTAAGAATATTTTAAAAAAGTTGTCATCAATCCGTCGCTAAATAGCAAGAAATTAATGAAAATAATTTTCCTTGCTTATTTTTCTCACTAATTAACTACGAATTTTTTTTGTTATTGATACCTCACTAAATAGGGAGAAATTAGTGAGAAATAGTTTGTCTCATTAATTACCTTCATAAATTTGTTATAGATTATTTTTGTTGTTGATCTCTCATTAAATTGTGACAAATTAGTGAAAAATAATTTCTCTCGCTAATTTTACTTGCAAATTAGCTACATAATTTTTTGCCACTGATCATCGGTAAATAACAATAAATTATATCGAAATAACTTGTCTTGCTAATTTATAAAAATTTGTGATAAATAAAATTTGAAAGTTACTAAAACTCTTGATGATAAAAATATATTAAATGATTTTTGGATTTGTTAAAAATATCAAATTTTAAAAATATTATTTAATAAATTTTAATAAAATAAATAAATTTTATTAAATTTTATTATTTTTATAATAATTTCTATTATTTAAAAATATTATTATTTACTATATATGATTTTATTATTTATTATTATATTTAATCATATTATTATTATTATTATATATTATATTTATTATATTATTCTTATTATTTAATACAATCATTATATTATTATTATTATTAATATATATATATATATATATATATATATATATATACACTGATTTACTTAAGAAAAAAAAGTTATTTTGACACCTTTTTAATTTTGACTTTTATAATAAAATAATAGTTTTTTAAGTGTTAAATGGAATTAAAAAAAAATTGGCAATGTCAAAGTTTTACTATCCTTTGCTTAATTATTATTTAGAAACAAATATATGATACATGAATTTGTTAGAATGTAGCACGTGAATTTGAAATTAGAGATATTATGATAAAAATTCTGTTTAGTCCCATAAATCTTTTCATTTGATAAAAAGTTTATCCGTAAATTTTCTTGCTCACTCATTCACAAATTGTTAGAAAAGAACAATTAAAATATCACAAATCTCTTCATGTAAATTTATCTGCACAAAAGAACAGACAATTACTATTTTAAATCATTAATTATTTTAATTTAGTTATTTTTAAAAATTAAATTAATTATTTATTTACAATTAACAAATATAACACACGTATACAGTACTTGTGTTTATATATATATATATATATATATATATATATATATATATATATATAAATGAATATGTTATAAATTATAAAATAAATAAAAAATATAAAAAGAAATCATAAAGTATCATTCAATCTTTTTATCATATTTTACTGAATGACATGTATTATTTTCATTAGTCCTAATCTTTATAATAAATATAGATAAAAAAACATCTACTGAAATTTAGATAAATTAGTAAGAGATATTTAAGAATTTATTCTCCCCAGTGTTTCTCATCAATCACACATGGTTTGAAAATAATTAGTGATTGAATAATATATTTTAGATAATTGTGCATATCACCCAATTTACCATTTTAATAAATCTGAAATTATTATCTTAGATTATTGAATAATTTCTGGCATGGGCTTCACCAATTCACCACCAATTTTGAGATAAGTGTTTTTATTTGCTCTAATCCCTTCTCTCTTCAACTACCCGTGCTTGCTGTAGTCAGAGCACAAACCTTTCTCTCTTTCTCGTTAACTTGATCTTCCTCCCCGGAAGTTGAAGAAGACTTTCTGCACCGTCCTCTGGGGATTGAACTTCGTCAGATCCAGATACGACTATGTCTGGCAACTCCAATTGCAGTGTTTACATAGGTAAACTCACTTTTTTTTACTTTCAGTCTCTTTAGAGTTTTGTACAGTTTTTTTGTCTATTCAATATTGTTACATAGTTATGTGTTTTCTCTGAAATATTCAATTAGATGACCTAAATTTAAACATTTTAAGGAGGCATTCGCCAACTAAGAGAGATAAATTAGGGTTTTAGCATGTGATTCTCAGTGTCTGTATTTTGTGTGTGATGTTTATAGCTTATGCATGTCATAGAAAGGTCTACTTCAGTTTGTCGCGAATTAACATGTCAAATGTCAACTTTAGTGGAAATTGTGAGTGGTTTAGAATTTCGTTTAGGGTATCTTTAATTTTTTATTTTTTCAAAATCTTTTGTTTTGCTTTCTCCTGCTTTCCTCAGTCTGTGTTTTTGGGTAGCATGTTACAACTTGTACTGCTGATTGTAGTCACCATTGAAGATTTTCTGTTACCTTAACTGGAGTAAAGCAATTTTCTTCGTTTGTAGTTTGGGAAGAGTATTGAATGTATTAGGAGCATTGCAGAACATATTTGCCGTTTTCAATATCTTTCACATGTGTTTGAAACAAAGTGGTTGATACGTATGATGTGTTCTTAACTTGTTTGAAACAAAGGTTATGTTTAAATTTTGTGAGAAATAGAGTGAATTGTGATACTTTGTATGGTGATATGTTTTTGAAGGGGGAGAAGTTGAAGATTAAGTTGATTCATCACATTTTCTGTATGCTATATTATTTTAGAGAACATGTACTGATAGGATTTTTTGTTGTGGTAGAAGATTTTGTTGGAAGGAAAGTCAAGGAGTGTACATAGGAAGGAAAAGAAAGACCTTAGACTAATTTATAGGGATAATTAACTAAGGAAATAAAGGGAATCGAACAATATCATCAGTTAAAAATATTACTATACTTATTCTAAATCTACCGATGTGACTACACTGTAGAATGTAGAAATTAACTAATGATATGGCCCAAAGCATACCTGCGAGTTCAGGTACTCCCTTGAAAGCTTGAACATTTCTTTCTAGCTACTGGGGACATCATACACCAACAAATAAAGCATTCTACCAATAGCTTTTATTCTAATTGAATATAAAACTTAAATTGAAGAGGAAAGAAGGAAAGTACTACATGATAATCTCTTTTTTGTGGAAGGTTTAATTGATAGAAGTTATTCTTTGATAAATGTGCGTAGTAATATTAACATGATCTGATGTTTCACTACTACCATGGTAGATTGTATTTCATTTTACTCTCAGTTGTCTTTACAGCCTAAAGTTGTACTTTTACTTGTCTATCCAAACTGGCATTTATGTTATTATTATCAGGAGATTCTTTAACTGGATTTCAATTCGGTTGATTTAGATGTTTATTATTTTTGTAAATATAAGTTTTTAATTGCTTCTGGATAACTGGATTTATGCACAAGTATATAGATAATAGCAGGGTGCTGATTTGGTTACTTCTATTTGACTCAGGCAATCTAGATGAGAGGGTGACAGAGAGGGTCTTGTATGATATATTAATCCAAGCAGGACGAGTGGTAGATTTGCACATTCCTAAAGATAAGGAAACTGAGAAACCGAAAGGCTATGCCTTCGCAGAATATGAAACTGAGGAGAGTGCAGACTATGCTGTCCGACTTTTCTCGGGCCTTGTGACTCTCTATAACAGAACACTCAAGTTTGCAGTATGTTCTCAACATCTTTGCTTTCAGCCTGTTAAGAACTATTTATGTTTTAGTCTTAATTTTAAATTGTTAATTGAAAATTTAGCATTGAGTGGAAGTTTGCAAAATATGCAGCCTTGTAGTATTTGGCTGTAACTGGGTTTATAGGATCATGGATGCACCTCTTTTAACTTTTTGGGTGTATTTGGTAGATGTGTTTGAATGGTATGGAAACATGGATTTATTCTGTGTTTTGTTCTTTCAAAATAACATAGGAAATTGTGTGTACATTCATTCTAAGCTTTATGGGCAATAGACGCCATCAACTTAATTTCCTTTCCGTTGGTCCCTTATTTCTACATTTTGTTACAGTAGGTCTTTTGGTTAAATGGATGCCCTCTTTAGGTTAAATGGATGCTCTAACCATTAAATCTCTACCATATCTTATTTTTTGTTCGCGTGCATTTTTTTCCTGGTTCTTTTTTATTTTCAAACATTTCTTCGCACAAGCTTCCATGGCTCTTTTTACTGATTAATGAAATATTCCAATTTTTTCAGAGTTTGGATGTTTTCCTTGCGCATTTCATGTTTTTGTTTTCTTTTACCCGTAAATTTTGTCCTGGTATTTAGCTTTGTTTATGACATGCACTGTCCGCCTATAAACAGATATCTGGTAGAGACAAAACTACCCTTAATGGCTCTACAGCAACTACCCCCACATCAAATTCTTCTCAAAGACCAAGGCCACATGCAGCCCCAATAAATAATTCAGAAAATTTTCAGCACCCTGCCAGGCTATCAACTTCTGACCGATATTCAGATTATGCAGTAAATTATTCCCAAGGTAGTGTATTGTAGTCTTACTAACCTGCTAAAAAAATTTCACGCCTAGATTGATATTTTACTGACAGTAGAAGAATGTTACTAAAACATAACTTTTGCTGAGCAATTTTGTTTTTTGTTTTAATTCCAATGCCAGTTCCTCCTATTCGTGTAACTAGTGGGAATGGATCTCACTATAGTGGCAACAATTATGAATACAGCAGGAGAGCTTTTGGGGCAACATTGGATAGCATTAGCCGTAATAGGTCACGCCGCTTTGATAGAAGTAGCCCAATCTCTTACCCATATTACTAAATATTTCCGAAGATCAGTGAAGTGACAGACTAATCTTTGATTAAATATTAGTCATAAGCGATAATAGAATGTAAATGGGAAATATTCAATATTTAGTAGAATAGATATGCTTCAAGAAATGCCATTGTTGTACGTATACCTATTTATTTCACTCTCAAGGTGGGTTGGTGCTTGTGAACTTAATGTTCGTAGTTTTCTCAGTAGTGAGGAAATATTTAGTTCTGTAGGTTGAACTCAAATCAACTAGTGCTATCTTTTCGCTTGCATTTCTTTCAGCTTTGGTTGTAGTGTGATGTGGTTTGTAACATTTCATCATCTAAAATTTCTGTATTGATTGTTTCCTTACGAATAGGAGCAAACTGTTACTTGGTTTTCCTTTATGCCAATGAAATTTGTAATTTTGTTCGTATGTAAGCTACGCAGATTGACACAACACGGAAACTAAAAAACTTTCCGTGATGGAACACTATTTTCATTTTGGAATGTTTTTACTCACTTGGGATCTAGTATTATGGTTTGTTACGTTTTTACTCTTTTAAATTGTGGGATTCTTGAAGGGAATCAATTTTGATTTGTATGTTCTTGGGTGCTCACATTGTTTTGCCATGCTGAGAAGGTCCACTGCACCACGACTATTGGCTCATTAGTGCCAGTAACTTTATTTTACTTTCTTCATTGCATTAGAAATGAGGATTTCAACCCAAAAAAGTTGCAAGGTGCCTTTGTTCTCTTACCTGATTTATGCTAAAAGAAGGAAAGGGTCGTTGTGTATTTCTGTCCCATGAGTGAGTTTTATTTGAACTCCCACATTCCTATGGTGCACATCTCATTTGCAGTTTGATTACAAAATTATGCATTATCTGATTTGTTTCTTTTGCAGAATAAATATGAATGGCAGAAGAAACAATTTAGCTTCAGAATTTTACCCCAAAGAAAGCGCGGAAAGATATGTTTAGCTTGAGAAAATATTCTTTTATCCTTTTGTTAATATTTGTTAAAATGTTGTTTTATTGCTTTAATTTTTTAATTTTTAACACTGTGTAAGTGTTGCAAATAATTTTGCTGTTTTTTCTTTTTGCATAATGAAAAGGATAATAAAGTAAAATTTGAGTTTTTATAATTATTAATAAATTAATTAAATAAATAGCATTTCTTATATTTGTCATGTGAATGTCATGACGTTTTCTATAGCAGTAGAATTATTTCTATATAAATTTGTCATTAAATATATAATCATAATTTTTTCATTTTTATTTTATTTTATGCTTATGAGTATATTATTATAATTGTTTTAATACAATAACAGATCATTGAACAAGTGAAGAAGCTGGAAATATATATATATATATATATATATCATATTGTTACTCGAATTATTTTCCTTCGATATTGTTGTGTTGTTGATCTGGTCTTTTTTTAAATTGCTTGCTGAAAACATTTTCTAAATTAGTTTTAAATGTTGCCACTAATACAAATCTGTTACCATTGTCGTGCTGCTCTTTCACTGTTTTCAACCTCTGTATTTTCGTTTGTTCATTTTTCAATGTCGGTTATCTTTCAAAAGAATATTTAATAATTATCTCCTAAAAAATTTAAAATATAAAAATATCCCACTTCAAATATTATGTATTTAAGTGAGACTATTTTAGAAACTTACATGAAAAAAGGTAAATTTTAAATATTTTTATAATATATATATATATATATATATATATATATATATATATATATATATATATAACATCCATTTTAAAGAAGTCTTTTATAATTAATATTTTTGTTATTTAAATGTTAAATTTTTTTATTATATATGAAATTTTAATTTTTAAAAGGATTTTTATAGATTTACAATTAATTAAAGGATTTCATGAACTTCAAAAAAATCATAACTAGTATTGTATATTTAAATATTGATTCAAATATTATGTATTTTCTCTAACCTTCCAAAAATCATTCACTGATTGTTATAAATTGGACTTAAGCAAGATTCATAACCCTGATATTGGATTAACTCAATCTCTGCAGAATATATATTTCCCTCATCAGTGTATAAAGTTTGTTACATATCTTATTACTGTTCATAATTTCTAATTAACATGTAAAATTTAATATATATAATTTCTCTAGTGAAGATCCACCTAGCTTATTTGTCATAATTTTATTTTGACTTTATATTCACAAAAACCAATTGAATGCGAAAGATCTTACCCAAAGTAAATAATTAACTTCGGCTGTTTTTTCCTGCACAGCCAACAATTTCTTTAGACCCTCACATTTTAAAAATTATCTAAAATACCCTTTTAACTTTGACTTGTATAAAAATCTGAACTCTTAAAAGTGATAGTACTGGATATCAAAATCTAATTAAGAAAATTATATAATCGGAATATATCCGGAATATATATATATATATATATATATATATATATATATATATATATATATATATATAAAGTAATTTTTGGAACGTAATTTGTGATTTTGCTAGCATTGATCAAAAAGTATAATTTTGGAATTTGAAAAAGTTTTGGAGAAACAGAAAAATTTTGAAAATGCATGAAGAAAGCCCCCTGACTTAAGACATACCATTCAGTCCATTAAGGATCCACTAACATCGGCAATCTACCACATCAATACATTTATGTTATTTCTTTCCAAATGAGGAATTAGGAGGACATGATAAGTCAAAAATGAAGAAAAAAATTCCAGAAAACAACTTTAAAATAAAAAAACATTTGACATTATTTTTTTGAAAAGATTTTAAAAAAATATATTTATGTATAAGATATAATTAACAATATATATAGTAAATATAATAAAATGTTTACGTTTTTCCATTATAATATAATAAATAATTACTATAAAATATTATAATAAATAAATAAAATAATTTATTTTACTACATCAACAAAATCAATTACAAACATTTTACTTACTCTCCTTTCTTTCTTACTTTCTTCTCTCTCATCTAAAAAGTTTACTTTTCACTATTTTCCCCTTCTTTGTTGGGCTCTAATCAGAATCCAAAACAAAGCATTAATGTGTAATTCTATTTATATACAAATGAAAACTCCGTGTACCCCAGCAACATAAAGATTAATCTATGACTTGTTTTGTGTGGTGGGAGGGTACCTGATGATGGGGCACACATGCAAAGTTGCAAAATGAGCAGTAGTTGCTCACAAGTCACAAGACATTATATAAACATACTTCATAAAACGTGCAATGATGTGAGACTTACTCAAACACAAACACACACACAAATTATTCAACAGTGGGTCACCTTTGTTGAACCATTCCATTCAAGGATGGTACACCAAGTGGGGTACCCAGAAATACATACCCACGTTCCTTCCTTTTCTTTTCCGATCAAAGCAAAAGTCAACACTTTCGTATACTCAAAGCTTATTTTTCCCTAACTTTTGCCCTTTCTTAAACGCTTCATTTTGGGTGTTGAAGAATTGAGAGACATGCTCATATCATAATACCTATTTGCCACGCACTAATGAATCATCAATGGATAAGAACTCCAACTCCCCCTTTTTCAACAAAATCAAAGCATCATCCTTACGTTGGAAAATGAAGCTTGCTTACGCGTGTTTTTGGGGATACGGAATATACTCTTAGTTGGTTTGGTCTCTGTGTACAATTTATGTTCATAGTTTTTTTAAAATCAAAAGGAGACACCATTTGGTCCATCCAGATAAGTATGTTTCAAGAAAACATATAATTATGATTAATACATTCAAATTTAAAATAAAAACATTAATCGTGATAGTCCTAATAGGTTTAAGAGTCTTATTTTTATATTATATTGGAGTTGGTTTTTAACTTTTTTTAGTTTTAATTAGTTTTTTATTTATGAAAAATTGATGCAATTTAATTATTTTTGTTAAATTTCTTAAATCGAATCATGAATTTTTTTCATCAAAATTAAAGTTGTTAATAAATATTATTTATTTTATTGGTATAATTAATATAATCCTAGTGTCAATTTTGATGAAAAATCCTTAAATCGTTTCAAAAAATTTAACAAAAATGATTAAATTGCATCGATTTTTCAAAAATTAAGACTGAATCGAGACAGAAAAAAAACTAGAGCATCAACGTAATATTTTTAAAAAAAATTATAAACCAAAAGAGTAATTAAACCTTTTTTTTAAATTTGAGTCAAATTTAATCTACTTAATCAAGTTAAATTAATTCGAGTTGGGTTTTAGGTAGTTAACTCACAATCCACCAACAACAACCATTTGTTAGTTGCTATTGTCTCCCTTAAATTTTATTTGTTATTGTTATTCCAAAAAAAAAATTGTATTAGTGGACAATTTAATCTTTTTAAATATTATAATGATGTTTGAATAGTTTTAATGTTTAATTTATTTGTTTATTATTTTAGCTAGGAGGTAGGAGACCTCTCAACGAGTATTCAATGTGATCTCTCTTTATCATCAGTTCTTATTTCTTTATGTAGGTTGGCTCCCTTCTGTAGTTTCCAACCTGCCAACTTTTAAGTTTCTTTAAAGATCTCTTCCCTCTTTTAATGTTTTCATTAAATCCAATGTCTTACTTTAAATGCATATTCATCTGCGATCTTTATGCTCTCTAAAATCTTTAATGTTGTGTTTGGATTGAGTATCATCAGTTTTTATTTCTTTATGTAGGTTGGTCCCTTCTCTAGTTTCCAACCTGTCAACTTTTAAGTTTCTTTAAAGCTCTTTTCCCTCTTTTAATGTTTTTATTAAATCCAATGTCTCACTTTAAATGTGTATTTATATGTAATCTTTATGCTCTCTAAGGTCTTTAATTTTGTGTTTGGAGTGATGTGTGAATTTAGTAGAGTGAATTTGGATTGATTTTAGTTGATTTGTAGGTAAAAATGAGATTGTTTGGATTAAGGAAAAGATGGTATGATTTGGATGAATATGTGTAAAAATTCATAAAAGTTTGTGTATGATATAATTCATAAAATTTAATAAATTATAATTTTTAATAAAATAAATTGTATGATTACCACTTTACCCTAAATAAAAAAATAGTATTAAAATAAAATTAAAAATGTTATTTAAAATTAGAAAATATAATTTATTAATATTATCATTAATAACTTAAATAAATTATTATTATTCTCAATGATAACTTAAAATAATTTATAATATAGACAATTTAATTGATATCTTCACATTTATTTAAATTTTTTTATTTTATATAATTAATTCATTTACAAAAGATATTTATTTAAATAATAATAATAATATTATTATTATTATTATAAAATACTAATTATTATAATAATTATAATTATTATTATTAATATTTAAAAAATAGTAATTAAATATATATGTATAATTATTATAATATATATATATATATATAAAAATATACATATATATATATATATAATTATATTATAATATACGGTTTATCATAATATACGTATAATTAATATATAATTATTATATATATTCTATTATATAATAATAATAATTATTATAGTTATTATTTATATATACGTATAATTATTATTATTATATATAATTAATATATTATTTTTATATATATATATATATATATATATATATATATATATATATTGACAGAATTGGAAAAAAATTTAGAGATGTCAAATTATATTTTTCAAATTCATTATATATAATTCTAAGAACTTTAGATAGTTGTTTTTCGTAGTCTTTAATTTTTGGATTCTCATGAAATTTTTCAAGTTTAATTGATGTACTTGCAGCACAAGTTTTCTTCTTGAAAAAAAAAATATTTTACTCTTTATCATAATTTTTTTAATATAAATTTCACATCTCACTTATTTAGAAAAAAAATATGAATTTGTCACCATCTAGTAGAACACATTTACTCTTATCATATTTTTTTCTAATATAAATTTATCACCTCTCACCTATTAAGAAAAATATGAACTTCTCATCGCCTAGCGGTACACAGTAAAAGTTACTACATGTAAGAGGAAAACATATGTTTTAAAAAAAGGTACAAAATAAACCAATTCAGAAGAAAAAATTAATTAATCTAAAATGTTCTTTAACTCATCAATTTTACCATGGTGCAATTTTATTTTGAAAAAAAAGTGATATTGAAGGTAAAAATTGAGATAAAAAGGAAGAGTTAAAAAAGAGATGAAAATACAAAATAGAGAAATGAAAAAAAAAAGAGAAAAAGAGGAGAAAGTATATATGAGATTTAAAAAAAAATCTTAAAAAGTTAATATAAATAATATAATAATATATAAATAAATAATTTAAATTTATATATATGTGTGTGCGTGCGCGCGTGCGCGCGTGTGTGTGTGTGCGCAGGCGTGCGTGCGTGTGTGTGTGCGTGTGTGTGTGTGCGTGCGTGTGTGTGTGCGTGTGCGTGTGTGTGTGTGTGTGAAAATTTAAATGAAGAAAAGGGGGAGTCATGGCTGTCCTATGTCATTGAAAAAGTCTTGTCAATATATATATATATATATATATATATATATATATATATATAAGATAGTAGTAAATATAAGTAAATTAAATTAAATTGTTAAACACATGGACAATGAAGTCATTTTAACACGATGAGTTATCTTTTTCTACATTTTTTTTCATTTTAGAGAGTGTTAAAATCTGCAGCTCGTGCAAATTTGCGCTCTCAAATCAGTGCAAATCAGTAGAACCAAACATGTCTGCAACTCACTTTCCATCTGCATGAAAAGTATTCATGCAGATCCAAACACATCATAAGTCCAATGATCCAATCAGATTAAAACCTAAAACTTGAACATCTTTTGGTCCAATAACTCAATCGGTTTTGGACCTACCACCACATTTGTCTAATTATGTTAAACCATACTTTAATTTTCAACTAATATCTTTATAGGTATAATTATTGATTTGGTCTCCCAATTTTTTGAGTTGGTTCAATTTGGTCCCCAAGTTTTTACAAGGTTTAATTTGGTCCCTGAATTTTTTGAAGGTTCAATTTGGTACCCTTATTTTTTAAAGTGGTTCAGTTTAATATCTCCCGTTATATTACAGTTAATATTGTTTGTGTACCGGTGAGTTGTCACTATGCAATAGAAACGTGGGTGGAGTTGTTGATTGTGTTAGTTTGTTTGTTGGATGTAGTTAACATCTTTCTAGTATCTCTTTTAATGTTTCCTTAATCAAGTGTATTCAATATGGTATTAAGATGAGTTGTTTAATTTGTTGCACAATGACAGTTCACCATTATACAAACGGCATTAACTAGGATATAACGGGAGGTACTAAAATGATCGACTTTAAAAAATATGGATACCAAATTAAAACTTTCAAAATCTCAGAGACCAAATTGATCATACTCAAAAAAAAATCAAATCAATAATTATACATATCTTTACAATAATATTGGATAAAATATATAAACGTTTTAATTATACTGTTTTAAAATAAAGTTAAGTCAATTTATTTTAATTATACTATAATAAATATATAAAATAATCTAATAAAGCAAAACATTCATAGGCATATGAATCCACTACAAATTCGTGGTGCATCGAGCTTCAACTTTAGTGACCCATCCGGTGTGTGTCGAGCAACAATCAGAACGTTATATTTGATTTTCTTCACATATCTCCACAATTTAAGGATAACGACTTACAGTATGAAGTCCACTAAACTTTTTTACCAAACTACGAAAAATCACCAATTCTAAATCCACACCATGAACACAAGTTCATATCTTCTCTGTAAATAATAAATTTGTTAAAATTTTAATTTTAGCTTAATGAGTCAATTACTTGATTCACATCAAACTCTTTCTATTAAATATAAAATTATTGTAATTCATGAAAACAAACTCTAAAATAACAGCTTAAAAATGTTTCCTATTAAAAACCTATTTTAAGTCCAGTCCAAAAATGACAGTGAAGTAAAGTTTATTGCAAGTTGGTGAATTAAAAAATATTAAAAAAAAGATTTTTAAGTTAGGTTACCGGTTAGTACAGAATGCAACCGGTAATTGTACTGTTGCCAAGTTGGCATATTAATTGCAGTGTGTGATTGAAAAGGACACGTTTTCCTTACAGCTACTACTGCTGTGCTTTGCCAACATGTACAAACTGTGCTACTCCAACAACCTTGGATTGGATCACTCACAACCCCTTTTTGTTTCCTCCTTATAAAACCAACAAAAATACCATCTCTATATATAAATATAAAAATTAAATAACAATATCATATTATTAGAAAAAAGAGTTGAATTTTTTTTTATTTTTATAATTATGGGTTATGTTTTTTTTTTCACTGTCATGATGGGTTTTCTTTTAAATGTTGTGTTTGAATGCTGCTAACTTGATGCACTTTACTTTAAAATAAAATAATATAGTATTTTTATTAGATATAATATTAACAATATTATTCAAATGACATTTTATCGTTCAAAATTTATTTGTTAATAAATATAATTCATAATGTAAATAAATATATGATATTTGCAATCATATTAATACAAATTTGATGTAAATGATTATATTTTATATTTTTAATATAATTCAATTGATATCGTTCAAAATAAAAAATAAAATTAAAATATTTTCATAGTTAAGAAATAAAAAGATTATTCAAATCTAATAATTATTATAAAACTAAAACCGTGTATTGTAAAACTAACTCTGTAACGAAAAAAATAAATAAAAGAGGAAATATATAGAGAGTGGAAAGTAGAACAAATTGATTAAGAAATAAAAGCAATAAATAGTTTGATTAAAATGAAATTAAAAAAATACTAAGAAAAATATTATTTTGAAACTGTCTTTTGAAAGTATTTATTTAGTAAGACTCGTCAATATCTAAATTTTTCGAGTTACTTACTGATTCTTATAAAGATATATATTTGATTGATTGATCCAATAATTGATATCCATTGTGATCCAATAATCATATGCTTACTCATTTTTTAAATGTCTACTCATTCTTTAAATATCTACTCATCCTTTAAATAAGCAGAACAATAAAATGGTGAATGATGCTCTGAATTTCGTCGTTTGTTTAACGGATAAGGGTTGATACAAAATAACACCTTTTTCTAGTATTTTCAAGCTTGTTATTGCAAGTTCGTTTTGAAAGTGGAAGAAAGTATTTTTTTTTTATAAAGGTTGGGGACTCTATTATCCCCTTTTTCAATTCATATTCTTTATTGCTGATAAAAAAAAATCCCGTAAAAAGTGTTGTATGTGCACAAAACTCATGAGAAAGAATAATTTGCAATATATTGAGAAGATTAATGTGAAAAAGGAGATATGAATTACGAGTGCAATACTAAGAGGAATTAAATAATAGGTATAATCAAGTATTTAGTCATTTAATTTATTGGTTTGGTTAATTTTGGTCTCCCTATTATATTTCGATTTAATTTAGTCCTTCAACTTTTAAAAAAAATTAAATTTGATGATCAAATTTTTAAAAAGGTTCAATTTAAAAAAAAATCAATTTATTCTCTTTATTTAAGATGTTGATTCAATTTAGTATTCTTATCTTCTAAAACAATTTAATTTTGCTCTTCCTAATTTGAGATCAAATTAGTAATTAAACTTAATTACAACTTATATATACATTTTTTTAGAATTTATATATTAAATCACTCCACCTAAATGAAAAAAAATTGAATATTTAAACCGAGGGTAAAAAATTAAATAATTTTAGTAGTTAGGAAGAATGATTTGATGTATGAATTATAAAAAAAAAAGTAACATGTATATATAAACAGTAATAAAGTTTAATTACTAATTTGTTCTCAAATTAGGAAGAGCAAAATTAAATTGTTTTAGAAAATAAGAATACTAAATTGAATCAACATCTTAAATAAAGAGAATAAATTGATTTTTTTTAATATTGAATAATTTTGTTTTTTTAATATTGAATCAACATCTTAAAAAATAAAAGAACTAAATTGAATCAAAATTTTAAATAGAGAGACTAAATCAAAAAATTTTAAATATTTTAACCTTTTTAAATTAGAGGACCAAATTGAACATTTCAAAAAGGTTTGAGGACTAAATTGAACCTAAAAATAATAAGGAACCTAAATGAACTAAACCAACAAATTAGAAGACTAAATCACTAATTATAACTAAATAATATAATCATTACATTGAATTTTTATATTTGTTGGAAGTCTCACATTGACTAATGATAAGGTGATTTCATAGTATATAAATTAAGACAAATCTCACTTTACAAGACGATTTTGTGAGGTTGAGTTATGTTTGGAATCTAAGTGTGAGTCTAAGTCTCACATTGAGTAAAACTGAGAAAGTTGAGCATCATATAAAGATCAAGACCCAACAGTAGTATCAGAGCCTGGTTCATGTGGTGGCCGACTTAGACGAGATCCTGTATTGAAAGTTTTTATGATAGTGAGTTATGAGTCCAAGTGTGAGTCTAAGTTTCACATTGAGAAGAACCAATAAAATTGTGGTGTCAATCCCTTATGTGTGGGTTAGACTCATGTCTCATGATTGTTGCATATAAATTGTCCATATAAAATATTATAACCCTATACTCAATCTAAAACATTAAAGTTTAGTATTTATGTTTTTTTTTATATTATCTTTTGGATTTAATTCAAGTAAACTTAAACACTCCTTTGTATTTTCTTTCCTATTTTTTTTATTCCAATCGATTTCATTGATGTTAACAAAGAAGCTAAAGATAAGATAAAAAAATCTGAAATAATTCTATTCATTGATGTTCAATACATTCATGTACTTGGATTAAACACATTTGTCGACATATTGCTTGATTGATGTGAATATAGATCACATTAGGTGACACCCTTAACTTATTGTAAAGCCACAAATGTTTTCTATTTTTTTTTTCTCGGGGATGATACCTTTTGAGTGTTTCATGGCACTAAACTTATATGTAATGTTTCGGAGACAATTTCTGCATCACTTTTTTCAGTAATTAATTTATTGGTAGCAATTTGTAATATAAAAGTTGGTGACACCATAGCTTAACCAGAAGCCACCAAATGTTTTTTAGCTGTTTTCTATTTAGTGTTTTGGAAGGATAAATTTTTAGTTTTTTTAAGAACAAAAGTTTTATATATCAGATTTCAGAGACATCTTCTGCGACGCTATTCCATTGATTGATCGGCAGCAATAGATAAATGTAAAAGTTTGAGGCACAGTGGTCGAAGAATCTCTTGCAATCTTTTTAATTAGTCAAAGTTAACACACATGTGGCTGCTTCATTTTCAAGTCAATAATGTTGTAGCATTTATAATTTGCTACCGAAAATTGATTATGGAGCGGCTTCAAATAATAATTACCGCATAAATAATCATAGAAAAAAAAAGTTGGTGATGAAACGAAGACCATTCAAACCATTTAGTGTTAAAATATTGATATATTAAGTAACTAACAGTGCATTATAGATTCATTATTCGGAAAGTGCTAAAAACAATCACTAAGAAACATAGCTTGTAGCCTGTTGTTTGCGTGGTAGATTAATTTATTTAATTTTTATTATTATTGTTTATGCTAAAGCATAAGAACTCAAATTCAGAAATACTATAATGATGTCAATTTTTATGACTTGGGCTTGACTCATTAAAATGTTGCATTGATGAAGTATAATACCTAAATTAATTTTGTTTTATTTTGAAAAACAATACTAATTTGATTTAAAAAAGAAATTAAGATCATCTAGTAGGGAAGTGTTGTCTCTAATTAATTTATTTATTAATAAGTCATGGTATTTCGGTTAATCTTGTCTCTATGAATAATTTTAATAAAATAATTATTATTAGTTTTGATAATAAATAGTATTGTCGTCAAGAAAAGAAATTAAGAACCACAACTTGTCATTACTTAAATGTCTCAATTTGATATATTAAGTTAATTAGGTGTCTCACTTCAATTAACGCATCATACATATATATGGAAAGAACAGTAGTGATAATTAATAATTCTGGTGATAATGATATTAATATTAAAATAAAAAGAAATTCAAGTGAATCAAGTTATTGTAATTCAAGTCTTTTTTAACGATTAAATAGATTAAGAAGACATCATACGTCAATTAACCCATAAGAGGTAACTTAAAGATAAACAAAAATACAAAGAAAAAAAAAACAAAAGAAATAGTCATGCTTATTTTAGAAGTAGGTTTAAACACGTTTTTTTATACATACATTCAGACAAAAAAAAAAATGTTCGTTTATAACTTAAAATTAGAATATTCATATAATTATTCTACTTTAACCAATGTTTAACCGATGCCTAAGTTAAAATTGTTTTGTAAAATATTTTATTCCCTAAAAGATCTTACGGATTTTTCTTGAGTAAGAAAATTATATATATATATATATATATATATATATATATATATTATAAAAAAATGTTTTTTTATTATGAATGTATTCTAAAAGTCAAAGGTTTTAAAAGAGGTTTTTTTTTTTTTACAAAATCAGATGTTATTTACACAACTTCTTTAAGTAGGTTTGATCTCCTTCTTTAATTTTTGAAGATCCAAAATCATAGAAACAATTAGTGCGAAGAATCTTACTATACATTTAGATAAATTTAATTATTTTGGTAGCTTCAAATATACTCTTTTTAGAGAGTAAATGTGATTTTGTTTCGGTGCATGCAATTGTCCTTAGCTACATGTAGCTTTTTTGTTATATAGAGACATTTTCATATAGTCATTTCCTTAAACTATGTTTGATCTTTGAAAATAGGATGATAAGTGGTGAAGTTGTGAGAAGATAAGTGTTGTGATAAGAATCCTTATAGTAAGGAAACTGATAATTTAAAATTCCTTTAAAATGAGAATTGATAATTGGAGAACATGTAAATGATTTGGTGAAAGTTGATTTAGTGAAATTGTGAGAGTTTTGGTGCTATGTGTTGTAGTAATGATGTTGGTGAGATGGTAATTTTTAAAAATAAATAAAAAAATATGGGGCAAACATATCTTGAAGAAAATGACTCTTGGTGAAAGGATAGTTGTATGAATTCCTTGCCGTAGAATGAGAAACATTGAATTGATAAAAAAAAACTCTATGTTAAGCTTTTCTGGGTTTTTGTGTTGATTACAACCAATTGTGATATTTAGATGTGATGTTGAAATTGTTGAAAAGTGAAAACTTTAAGAGGTTGATATTCTTGTAAATAATAGAGTTGATAAGTTGAATATGATATTATGTTTAAATTGTTTATGTTTAGTTTAGCTTTGAAATAATAAGTTTGGTTCTCGGTAGCTATTTTTAAGGGAAAATAATATTGTTTAAGATGTCAAAATGTATTGAAAGGGGATTTCGGGGATGAGAGTATCCTGACTCAACTAGTATCTCACTCACATCATAGAGTGTGATATCTAGGTAGTGTGAGTTGAAGTAGGCTCCACAAGACAAATGCCATGACATGAAAGATGATCATATTTATGGAGCTAGTGGAATTAATCCTGTCATGGTTTGGTTTAAGTCATTTGGTCTTAAAAGTTAGAAAATTATTTGAGGACTTGGGAGTAAGCATGACAAATATAAACTTTTACGAGTCCATTCAATAATACACTTGTTTTTTTTTAAAAAAACTGTGTAAGCATCTAACAAAATTAATAGTGTATAATTTTCAAGTTGTACAAAATTCAATTGTACACAAAATTTTTGGTCTTCATATAAGCATATGAAAGTTATTTTTTGTTTAAACTTTATTACATGTTTGACTTTTAAAATTATTCTCATACCTTTTATAATATGATTTACTTTTTTCTACACTTATTTTAAATGCATTAGCTTACTCTTGTGTTCTATGTGATGTCTTGTGTTGTTTGTTATTTTTGTATGCAATGATTATATATTAATATGTGAGTAGAACTAGTAGTTCGGGAATTTGAACCAGTCATGATAGTTTGAGATAATGATAGTTTAGAAAATAAAATTTTTATCTTTCTTTTAAAAAATTGTATAGAACTTATATATCATACTCTAAAATTTTGAGATGTTTAAAAAATGTTATTTTGAAATATATTGTTAAAGGATTCTAATAACCTTTAAACTTATTCTACACGGACATGTATGAGACTTAGAATATTAATATTATTATTAAGTAATGAATTAAAGTTTTTTAGTTTCATATTTTGGGTTTACAAATATATATATATATATATATATATATATATATATATATATATATATATATATATATATATATCAGGATAAGTACGGTTGGCAAGAAAGTAGAAGAGTGGATGACTCCTATTTGTTTCAATTGGTTTGTAAGAGATTGTGGGTGCTGATTTGCGGGAGGGAGGGTAAGAAACATCCTCTCAAAATTGAGAAGATTTGAGAGGATGAAGATGTAAATTACAAAATGCCCTTTGCTTTGGTTTGGTCACTCCTGCTAGGTGAGTGTGGTGCGTGGACATTGGTGAGGGAGGCGCCTTGATGATGCTTCGTGGTGGAGGTGTCCTAGTGGAATCCTGATTTGTAAATCGAAGGATGAACAAGAACACATGAGTGGAAAAAGCTGCTTAATATAATATTTAATATAATATATAATGTATAATAATAATAATTATTATTATTATATTAATTGTATTAATTATTATTATTATAATAATTATTGTTATTATTATAATAATAATAAAAAATTATATTTTTGTAATTTTAAATAGTAATTTCAATTTTTAATATCATTTTTACTACTTACATTTAAATTTATATTACATTTATCTTCAAGGATAAAATAGTATTTATCTAATTTTATCTATTAAAATATTTTTTTAATTTATCATACTCATTACATCTTACACAAACTTTCATCTTAAATCCACTCAAATCACACAATCTTTCTCTTAATCCAAACAAATCACACTATTTCTTCAAATTCATCTACTCACTCTTTCTCAAATCCTCTCCCCATTCTAAATTCACCCTAAAAAAGTACAAACAATAAGATATGTAAACAAAAATAAATTTAGGTGAGTTCACTTATTACATCTTCTACAACAATAATAGTCACATACATGTAAACAAATAAATAGATAGTGATTAAAGGTAATTTATTTTCCTCAAAACAATAATTATGTAACAAAAATAATTTGATGTATACATTTACAAAAGGATAAAAACATATGAAGCAACTTCAGTTCATCGCAAACACAACTTATGCCTTCAATTGCTTATAGACTTAATTAGATGCATATTGAATCACAATTGCAAATTTCTTATACTTCAATAATGTAGAACCTGAAATTCAATTTATCCTTTTATTCTATATGGTCATATTCACGTAACTAAATTTGCAGTTGAATCACGCCAAAGTTTTAAGTTTAATATTAAAGACTCTCTACTCTATTGAATTAGACATGACCAAAGTAGTAAACATCACACAACTCAAGTCCATCTTACGCATAAAATATTAATTAACTCAATACACGATGTTCTTCATATATACAAAATTACAAATGCACCTGAGAAAAGTAACAGTGTTTAATTAATAGAGTAACCTTAGAACTTGTGTCCCCCAAAGACTAAATATACACACAAAATAAAAAATAAAATAAAAAGTAAAATTTGAAAACAAAAAACAAATAAAAACTCCTACCAAGTCTATGAAAATCGCAACCAATACTAATGTGATTTACAAGTAAGGATGTGAAAAAAATCCATATTCGCGGGTATCTGCAGATAAAATCTGTAACAGTTAGGAAATAAATATTGTAAATGGTTATCCACGAATAACGGGTACGGATATTTTTTATATCTGTATGTTAACGGGACGAGTACGGGTATCATAGTATTCGTACCCATGGATACTCGTATATGCTATACTCTAATTTAAATTAAAAAAAAATGATTAAAATATTAACCCATTGATTTTGAATGAGTTATTTTTTATCCATTGATTTTAAAAAATCTTCATTTCTTGATTAACTGTCATTCAACACTATTCAAATAGGTTATTTGCGCTTTGTTTGAAATTTATAAATTTTTGCATTGTATTTTTATTTGAATTTATGGTTGAAATATGTTGTTAAATATTAAAATTTGTTTTTGTAAATACCTACGAGTATCCATGAATATTAAAAAAATATGCGTGTACCCACATAATATATATCCGTACAGATACGAATACATGTACGAGATAAATATTTATCTAACGGGTAGGGTACGGGATGTTACTACCCGTACCTTACCCGCCCATTGACATTCCTATTTACAAACACAATAACTACAAAAGATATTGTGTACGAGAAAGCAAGAAAAAGTATGAGGAAAATTAGAATTCAATCAAACAAGAAAAAGAAAGAAACTAAGAGTAAGAGTGAAACACATTACTAGAACAAAACATTTTATAAACTCTTAAAATTCAATTGAGAGAAAAATTATATTATTTAATTTATTTCAATTTTATATATTTATTAATAAAATATTTCACACAAATTTTATATATGTGGAGAATATTTAAAAAAAAAACTGCATTTTTATCTGCAGATTCATATTTACAAAGAAAATTTGCTAAAAATATTTGTAATTTTTAATGTTTTTTATTGTATGTTTAAAATGAATTATATAATTATAAATCTGATATATACATAGGTAATTTTAAAACTATTTAAATTTTTTTTATTGATAATTTTATAGGGGAAAATTCACATGTATTTACAGCGGAAATTTAAGAAAGATCTAGACGTTATTTTTGAAAAAATATTTTACATGCACATATTTTTAACCAAAAATTGTCAACCAGAAAATCTACAAGTATTAAATGATTCTCTGGCAATGTAATATTAACACACTGTATCAAGAATCTCGTGCTACTTTAAAACCTTTGGAATTATCTACTTCTTCAAGTTTCATTCTCGTGTTATGCATGTTAATTAATTAAAGAGTTTTTTCAAATAAATACATTGATTTAATATTATGATACACCAAATTGATCTCTCAATGACACGGAACGTTGAAACAAGGATCAATATATGTTAGATTTAACATAAACTCCAAAATTTTATTCAACGATTTTTACTGTTTGCAAAATGGTCTTTCATGAAACCAGAGATTAGCAGCAGATGGAAAACGTGGTAAAAGTGAATAATAATTAATAATAATAATATAAAAAGAGTTATTTGAGTCACATTTTTATATTTATAATAATGTGCCTGGAAGAATAAAACAATATTTGTGTCACTCAGAGACAATGCGTATGCGTAAGACAATCACGCGAGTTATTTAGATAATTAAGAACCCTTCAAGATATACGAAACACATCTTATCAACTTCCTCTATCAATCTAATTGTCCTTTTCAATCATAGTAAAAAAACTACAAAACTTCATCATTTTATTTTATGACTTATTTACATGATTTAAATTGAAATAACTTATGGGTTATGATTTTCATTCTTGACTTACAATATCTTTATGGACAAATTGCGAAATGAATGGTTCAAAATTTCATCAATAATAATATTTTCATGCCTCTATATACATATTTATAAAGTATTTGTCCCCACATTTATCTTCATTTTGTGTTTGATAGATCATTTTATAGCTTCAATGAAATTTAAAAATGTTAAATTTGAACGGCTTTGTTTTTTTTTCTCGTTTTCAATGAAAATGAAAAAAAAAATCACTACACATTTAAAACTAAGAATAAAATAGAACATTGCAAATGGTGTGAAGTGAAGTATTTATACAGTGAAGGTTTTAAGAAGCAGACATTAAAACTTGTTATTTATTATATTAAAAAATGAATAGTGCACCTAGCATGGCTATCATCATTCTAATATTTCATTTATTAAATGAAAAGAGGTAATTCGCCGAGATGAGTGACGGAAGAGACATTATTATTTACTATAATTTTTAATGGTTCGATCTTGTTGAAAAAAACAATATTAAACTTGGTTATCTAGAGAAGAAAAGAAAGAAAAAGAATAATCTTAATTTAATTATTTCCAAATATATTTCAATGAATTTTGCATTATTTCAACCCAACTCGTAATTTAGATCGTAATAGAAAAAGTAGATGAGATGTTGCCACCTAGCATTTGCATGAAGCAAAATATATGTATCTATAAAAATTAAATAGTTTATGTTTTGAAAAAAATTCCAGGTATACATTTGTGTATCTCGACATAGGTTGAAAAATACGGTCATTATTGTAACACGCTTGGAAAAAAATGACACGGATTAAGAAAAATAATTAATTCATTTGATATTTTCCAAAATTTTGACTTTCATACTGATTTTTAAATTATTTTTTTTTCATTATTTATCATCAGCAACAGAAATAGTCATATATTTAATAGACATATTATGAAAAATACTCAAGCTCATTAAAACTGTAAAATATCGTATATAATGGTGATTAGAGGGAGTACTATTTAACATTAACTTTAGCATTCATTACATATGGTAAAAAGTTTCTCGATCTTTGAATTTTTCGAATTAATTTTCGATGGGGGCTTTTAAAAGTTTTCTTAATAAAAATTCTTAAATGTTCTTATCTCTTTATCAATTTTAATTATTCATATTTATAAGAAATGGGTAATTATTAAAAGTAACAACACATCACAATATAATTTTTTAAACATAAATTTGAAATACAAATGTATTAAATATGTTTATATATTTCAAGTTGTATAAATTAACTTAAATATTTTTAAAAAATATGCATATGTTAAAATATTAGTTTTTTTCATGTACGTGAAACAACCTATTATGACGAGAGGGAGGATTAAAAAAAATATTAATTTAATAATGAGCCACAATTATTAATATATTTAATTGTAATTAGTATGATATAAGATGGTATAAACTTGTTTTGAATATTGTTACAGCATGATGCACAGCATCACACCTTAACATCCGAATTCCTATATCAAAAGTCAATTTGTTTTCGCATTTATTTATTTTAGAAGAAGGAAAAGTGAAATTGAAGTTGAAATGTAGCTATCTCGGAAGAGAGAAAAGAAAATCCCCAAATCAACCCACCTACCCAATTAATAAATTATAAAATAATAAAATAATATCTCGTGAGAAAATATAAATACACATGCTACGATAAGATACAACTCAATCTTCCCATTTCCAATTTTGAATTCACGGGAACAGAGGAAAGAGGAAGAGAAGGTGTGGGAGAGATCTCAACGCCACAAACGGCAACGTTTCGGCCACGTGGACACTCCTCCTAAACCCCTCGCCCTACCACCGGCTGCTTCCGGTAACGCTCTATCACGGAATCAAATTGTTAGGAATAAAAAATAATAAAAAAGGAAAAAGAAAAACGGGGTAGGACGGTACGGTCCGTTGTTTCCACTTACTCCGGGACTCGCTTTATACCGTTCGTCCCCCTCTATAAATATCGCCTATCCACCTCCGCCTCATTTTTTCTTTTCTCTTTCTCTCTTCTTCGCCATTCTCTTTTATCACTGTTTTCCGGCGAAGTCGCCGGCTAGTAACCGTCGTTTCTGCCGGGCAATATCTCTTCGCGGCGCCGTTCTCTCTCCCTCAGGTTTTCTCCTTGCTTCACATCTCGACGTCGTTTATTTCCCTTTCTTCCTCTCAGATCTGTCTCTTTTTCTGTGCAACCATGAATTCTCCTCATTTCCAACTCACACCTTCTGAATTTACCTCGCGTGCCTGATTTATTTTTTGGGTTTAGTGTCTTGTTTAAATCGTTTAATAATGGTGATTCCTCCGTTTTTTATTCCCAGGATCTTGATCTGTTACTTATATTTCTTTAATGCGCCACTTGTCTTTTCGAAATTGTGTCCGGCTTTTCGAAATTGATGATGCAATTGGTGGAGGTGAAGGTGATTTTTCGTGTTGCTGAATTTGTACTGAGATATTTTTTAAAATTTATATTCTGGTTCTCTTCCTATTTCTGGATTTTAATCTTTACGGAGGGTTGATTATATTATAGTTTTAATCAATTTGATTGTTTTGATTGTGACTTGTGATTGTGCTCTGTGGTTCTGATTCCGTCATTCGCCATGTGTTTTTTATATATACACTTGGTTTTTTTCCGATTTGGTTGTAGGAATATGCTTGTTTCGGTTTTTTTACCTTAGAACATGTTGTTTTTCTGGTTGTGTAGTGGTATCCGTTTCTGATACATTCGTTGGGTTATTAGAGAAGTTGAGAAAATGGACGGCCATTTGGGAATGAGGAAAATCAGCTCTCACTGCTCCATATCCGAGATGGATGACTTTGATCTCTCACGTCTGCTTGACAAACCAAGATTGAATATTGAGAGACAGAGATCATTTGACGAGAGGTCACTCAGTGAACTGTCCATTGGTCTTGGGAGAGCTGGCTTGGAAAACTATGACACTTATTCGCCTGGTGGAAGATCTGGCTTTAACACACCTGCTTCATCTACGCGGAATTCATTTGAGCCCCATCCCATGGTTGCTGATGCCTGGGAATCCCTCAGAAAATCTCTTGTCCACTTCAGAGGTCAACCGGTTGGCACAATTGCAGCTGTTGATCATCAATCAGAGGAAGTTCTAAACTATGACCAGGTGAACTCCTCAAACAATACGGAAATGTCATTCCGTTCTTGGGGTGTGTACAGATCTTTTTTAAATGCGCAAGCTATGGAAACTTATTGTGTGCTATAGAACTGTTATGAATTAAGTTGTCATTAACATACTTCTTTATTACTTTGATTTGAAAATAAAAATACTCCAGCACATTTGCGTGCAACGTACATTTAATTTCAAACTACCGAAAACCCTTTTATTATTTACTAGTTTTCTGAGGCAATTTGAACTTGAAACATCAAACAATTTTGTGGTTACCGCAAAGTTTATGAGACATCTGGTCTATGATAACGAAACATGATACCATTTGTTTGGACTATATTTATTAAAGAGCTTGAACGGAATGAATTTAATAGTACTGCGACATATAAAACAGATGCTCTATTGTATTTCCACTGAACTCTTGAGTTGACAATATTTTGGAAGTCCCGTCATTCCTTAAAATTTACAGAAATGAATGTTGTTGATGTTGAATGTTTGATTGTGCCGGACAATTCATTTGTTTTACATACAGTTTGGTAATGACAATGCTTGGATGAATATTAATGAAAAATCTTGCTATGCAAAGAACCAAACTGGCTTGATAAATGTAGTTGCATACAGTTTGGGCACCTTAAGACATTAGTTCTCAACGACCTTAATTTCATGTTCCTATAGGTGTCATTTATTTTTAGCAATTAGACTTATAGTTACTTTTTTAGGCCTTATTAGTCTAAACATGCAAATCTATTCTTTTCCTTTGAAAGGTTATTGATTAAGAGAAGAATCTGAGGTTTTGTGTTAATAGTTCCCCTCTCCCCATAATCCTGAAAGCTATTTTTATCGTCACACTGATGGTAATCATCTACGAATGGATATAATTAAATATTCTTTTTACAGGTTTTTGTTCGAGATTTTGTGCCCAGTGCTCTAGCCTTTTTGATGAACGGTGAACCAGATATAGTTAAGAACTTCTTGTTGAAGACACTTCATCTTCAGGGGTGGGAAAAAAGGGTAGATCGATTTAAGCTTGGGGAAGGTGTGATGCCAGCTAGTTTCAAAGTCCTCCATGATCCCATTAGGAAAACAGATACGCTTATTGCAGATTTTGGTGAGAGTGCTATTGGAAGAGTTGCTCCAGTTGACTCTGGATTCTGGTGGATCATTTTGCTTCGTGCTTACACAAAGTCTACAGGAGATTTATCTCTGGCTGAATCAGCATCTTGTCAAAAGGGAATGAAACTTATATTGACTCTATGCTTGTCAGAGGGGTTTGATACATTTCCAACTCTGCTTTGTGCTGATGGATGCTGCATGGTTGACCGAAGAATGGTAAGGCATATTTGTGGTTGTTTCTCATTATGTTAAGATAATTAATGTTGCTTCTGTTATCCAGCTTGTATAAGAATGGTATTGATGGGTAGTGTTGAATTTTTTTCTTACACGGACAAGTATGTTTTTACACTGATCAGTTATCACATTTAAAAAATTTTCTGAAGTTTACTCTCAAGTCCATTTAGTTAAGATTCATTCGTATTTAGTTGATTTTGAAGAACTGTAATACTGTATTAATTGTTTCTTCTTCCTTTCTTTTTTCTTGCAGGGTATTTATGGTTATCCTATAGAGATACAAGCACTTTTCTTTATGGCATTGAGGTCTGCTTTGTCAATGCTGAAACAGGATGATGCCGAAGGGAAAGAATGTGTAGAGCGCATTGTGAAACGATTGCACGCACTAAGTTATCACATGAGAAGTTACTTTTGGCTTGACTTCCAACAACTAAATGACATTTATCGGTATAAGACTGAAGAGTACTCACATACTGCAGTAAATAAGTTTAATGTTATTCCTGATTCTATCCCAGATTGGGTATTTGAGTTTATGCCAAATCGTGGGGGCTACTTTATTGGAAATGTCAGTCCAGCTAGGATGGATTTTCGATGGTTTGCTTTAGGCAATTGTGTTGCAATTTTATCTTCTTTGGCAACTCCAGAGCAATCGATGGCTATCATGGATCTTATTGAAGCTCGTTGGGATGAGTTAGTTGGAGAAATGCCCTTAAAAATATCTTATCCAGCAATAGAGAGCCACGAATGGCGAATAGTTACTGGCTGTGATCCCAAAAATACCAGATGGAGTTACCATAACGGAGGATCTTGGCCAGGTTCTTCCTTTCTGCTTATTTATTCAAACTTCATAATGCATTTATAATGGGGTTTGGTAGTGGTTATACTTCTGATATACATGCCAGTTAATTGGGTAACCTCACTAGGTGTGCTTTAGGCATCGACTAAGATTTTGCCACAAATACCACAGGTTTCAAAAATATATACCCTCATAGAGCTTAGTAGCTCAATTTTCAAACGGATATACACCTTTTGTGTCGCCATATTTACGATGATAATATGTCTGTCATCAACAACAGAAAGGCAGGATGTGTGGAACACTCTTTTGTTTGAATGTTGGTAACTTTACAAATGTGTTGGTGCTCGTTTATTTGAGATTTTGAAAAAGAGAGATTTAATGATGCATAGTAGTTGATTTATTTTTGTAGGGATTTCATTAAAAGCAATTTTTTTAGTTATAGTTAAAAGAAAAAAAAAAGACAAGTAGTGTAACTACACCATTTTTCTTCCAAAGAAAGCATTCAAAATAGCTTCTGAAATATGTTTTTTCTAAAGATTGATCATATTTAAAAAGAAATGACTTTTAAGAAGTAAGTTATAAACTTAATTTGGTGTTCTTTTTTCTTTTTTAACTATTCACTTTGGTATGTTTGGGGCTGGAATGCAGTGCTCCTTTGGCTAGTAACAGCTGCTTGCATCAAAACGGGGAGACCGCAGATAGCAAGACGTGCAATTGAGCTTGCAGAGAATCGTTTACTGAAGGATGGGTGGCCTGAATATTACGACGGTAAACTTGGAAGATATATTGGGAAACAGGCAAGAAAATACCAAACATGGTCTATCGCAGGTTATCTGGTGGCAAAGATGATGCTGGAGGACCCGTCTCACTTGGGGATGATTTCTCTTGAAGAAGACAAACAAATGAAACCAGTTATTAAAAGATCGTCTTCTTGGACTTGCTAAAACACTTCAGGTGATAGATAAATAGTATAAAAAACGAATAGAAAAAAGCTTAGAAGATGAGATTGTTGTTTCAATTCACGGCACTATTCTTGGTGATTCCCTTCCTCGTAGGCTTGATTAAAAGTTTGGCTTGTGTAAAATGGCTGTTGCTGAGACTGGCATCATGCTCTTCCCAAATAAGTAAAAAGACCCTTCAATTCATGTTTGCTAAGTTCAATGCTACCGTCCCACATGTTGCCTGGGATTTTATTAGTAAGATAAGAAAGAGTATCAAACATTCTTCATTATATTAATGTCTTTCCCTCGTAGTTGTCAATAATGCTCCTTTCATCAAAAAGAGCCTAGAACACTAAGTATTAGTTTTTCTTTATGGAACTTTAGGTCTACCTTCTCATTGCTAAGAAATATGGTAAATTGTGATTGTTTTTACCAATTTTTCGTGTAGACGATGCACTTTCAATTATATATTTTTTTTGTTTTCATTTTGTTTAGGAGCTTTTTTCATTTATTATTGTTTTGCCATTTATGGGGCCAAACAAATTTTGCTTTGTAACATTTAACATGAAGCAATTTTAATGTATTTTTTAAGGAAGTAGGTTTATTGTTAGGCAAATAAATTTGTAGTTTATTGAAGTGTCAATCAATTTAGCTAATTAAAAAACATGAAAATTTAAACTGAAAATTTTAGAAACTGGTATAATTATGTTTTTGGATCTAATGTTATAACCTCAGTCCACATATGGTTTTAGAAACTGGTATAATTTCGTATTAATATTTGTGTTTCTTTTTAATTGTATATTTTTTCTTTAATTTCTTGCTTTTGACATAACGAGCCTGACGGAGGTCTACACGGTTATTAGTTCAGTGGTAGAGTGAGATCTTATTAATTGCGATGTAATTCTTCTGTTTGAACCGTTCAGAGATTTAATGTAGTTCAGAGAGATTTGAGATTTAATGTAGATCTAATTTTCTCTTTCTTTACATGCGATTTAATGTAGAATTCATACCTCCCTCATCTAAGAAGTGTTTTAAACTTCTTTTTGGGAGGTGCCGAAATGAAGGTGTGGACAAAGAAGTGATATTGCATTTTTTTTTTCCTTCACATCTTGTTAACAATTTAGAAATCATTTTGATTTCCAAGTTATATAATCTAAAAACTTTAGATTGTTTCCGCAAACAATGTTTACCCTACCTCTTTTCTTTCACTGAAATATTATTTTCTTCATGAATAAGCATTTTGTATTATACAATTTTGAATGTGTTTTTTTAGATTATATATTTTGAAATATAAAATTTGTATCATGAATTATGTAATTTGAAATATAAATTTTGAATTCTAAATTATGTAATTTGAAATATAAAATAAAAATATATTTTAAATCAAATAATTCAAAATACAAATTTTATACTTAGGATATATAATTAAGAATATAAATTTTGTATTTAAAATGTAATTTTTATTTTGGATATAATAAATTTTTATAGTTTATTGGTATTAATAAAAGTTAAATTTTTCAAAAAATTTAAAATTTTCAATTTCAGTGTGCAAATTAGACTTTAGTAAAATTTGAGCGTACAATACTGAATCGAATAAAATTTAACATAAAACTTACTTAAGTATCTCAAATTTAATTTATACAAATATATGTATCGTGAATGGTAACAAATATAGACGATACTTATTATTAATGTCAGGTAGAATAATAAAAAACTATGAAATTTTAAAATCTTAAAATTATTAAACTGTAAAAGTTTAAAATTATAAATTTATAAAATTATAAAGTTATAAAATTTTAATTTATAAAATTTTAAAATAATAAAATTATGTGGCGACAACTTATCTCATCATAACATTCATATGTTAAATTAACATAATACTGATTTAATTGAAATATTAAAATTTATTAAATACTCAATATACACTACAAAATTTATGAAAAAAGCTTCTAAATTTATCATATATCTGAAACATAATTAAATCAAATTTATATTTTAAAATCTATAATCTAAATACTCTTCGTATGGTATAAATATTTACCTGGATTTCAAAGAGTAAAGTTAAAATTTTAAAATGTATACAGGTGCAGGAATAAATTATGGAAGTGCAGGAAGAAGCAACCTTCATGGGAGTGAAGGTAGAAAGTTATGGAGATACACAAACCTAACACAGCTTTGCTTTATTTTCCTAAAATTCTTTTCAATTATAATGATATTTAAAAAAAATTACTGGATAAATGAACTTAGTTTTTTCAATAATAAATTATATATATTTTTAAATGAAACTTTTTAAATTATTAAATAACATCAAAATATGAAAAAGAATAAAAATGAATGAAAAATTACTTTGAAAAGGGAAGTATTTAATTTCACTTTTTTTTTAAGAAATTTGAACTGATCTTCAAATTCTATTTCATTTATAAATATGCAACTTTCAAGTTTAATTCTTAAACGTAATTAATTTTTAATTTTCTTTTTAAATAGATACCAGAAATGTTAACGTTATTTACTAAACCATCATTTTAAAAACTATTAATTTCACATAAATAATGTTCGTAAGCGTTATTATCCCATTTTGAATTTTAATTTTATCTTTATAATGAATATCTTAACTAATCTCCTTCGATTTGATTTTCTAATATTAAAGCTTTAAAGTTCGTTAACACGAACTTTTAGTAAAAAAAGGCATATTTTTTCATAAGCTAGATTAAGTTTATACACATGTTAAAAAAACTATATAATTCCTTTATAAAATAATTTATCAATAAACTCATTTAAATTTATTTAACATTTACAAAATTTACTTGAAATTTTTTATCTAAACATAATTTTGTGGATGTAAAATTTCCATCTAATAGGATAGTGGCAGATCTTTTCAATGACACATGGGAGTCACCACACTCCTTTTTTTTCATTTAATTTTTTATATATTTAAATTATTTATATATTATTATATTAATCTTTTTAAGTTTTTTTTTTTTAAATCTCATACATATTTTCTCTTTTTTTTTTTGTATTTTCATCTCTTCTTTTTTATTTTAATTTTTATCTTCAATATCACTTTTTTTTTCTAAGTAAAATTGCACCACCATAAAATTGATGAGTTAAAAAATATTTTAAATCAATTAATTTATTCTTTTGAATTTTTTAAATATTTATTTTTCTCTTACATGTGATAAACTTATTTATTGAATATCGTTAGGTGGTGACAAATTCATATTTTTTTTTTAAATAGATGAAATGTGATAAATTTATATTAGAAAAATTATGATAAAGAATAGAAATGTACCGTTAGGTGGTGACAAATTCATATTTCTCTAAATAAATTTATATTAAAAAAATTATGATAAATAATACAATAATTAATTTTTTTTAAGAAGAGACCTGTGATGCATGTACATCAATTAAACTTGAAAAGTTTTATGAAAATAAAAAAATTAAAAACTACAAAAAACAATTATATAAAATTTTCAGAATTATAATGAATTTGAACAAATATAATTTGATTCCTTAATTTTTTTTTCAGGTTCCGAAATTAAACATGGATTTGATATTTTGAGCTTTAAAGAATTAAGATTCGACCACCGATAAAGATTGATTAAAGAAAAAGCTAATTAAAATCTCCAACTTTTAGCAACTGCCTTATAATTCTATTGAATCTTTTAATTTTAATTTCATGAATCTCGAGTTTCAAACCATAAAAAAGACTAACACATGTTGGTTACTTCAATTATAAGATGATGATAATCATCCAAATACATTTAGGAATATTATACAAATAGTTTAGTGCTCCATTATTCTAGGGTTCAAGAACAAACTTAATACGGGTCTATGAATTACTTTTTACTTTTCCCTTTTCACATTGGAAAATTACACATGAATTGTATTTTTAATTAAATATTATTTTATCATGAATCTAAATCTTTAAAGATATTTTAGTATCATTAATTTATCTTTTATTTCCACCTTTAACCATTTCACGAATCAAACCAATACATTCCCATACACCACAATGCACACATGTTGTGAATCATGGGCAAGTGCCACAAATGTGCCAATCATCACCGACATGACTCTTATGTATCCTATCCAAAACTATAGTATGTTTAATTTCCAATAAATAAATAAAAAGTAGTTTAAAAAAAGAATACTTATTTATTTGATAGAGTGAAATCACGTAAAACAATAGAAAATAAATACTTTTAGAAACATTCATTTTCATAGAAAATTAGAAAAAATATAAGTAATAATAATTTTTTTTATTTCTTAATTGTGAATAGTCTTTTCCAAATTTCTAAAAGTAGTAGTTATGAATTCTGACAATTTTATGTTAATAATAGATATTAATTATTTTCAATATAGTAAATGTGAATTATTTCGTCAAAAGCAGGAAGTAGTGAAAAAAAAAATTTAAGACATCTTCTGAAGTAACGTTCCCTTAGAAAATATCTTGAACTGGTGCACGTGGTTTGGGCCATGTTCTCCATCTGGGTCCACTTGGGGAGTGGATTGAAGAATCTTGCAACTGGCATAAGTAAGTTGTTGCACTTGGCAGTGGAAATGGGCCCAAGGACACCTAAAAGTCAAAACATGGATCAACTTGTTAAAGTGGGCCTGTCTCAAAAAAGTAGCCCAACTTTGTCGCTCACATGCTTCCATGTGACCAATAGGCACTCACTCACTAAATAAAAAAATATATATTAAAAAATAAACACTACAATGTGTATACAGAACATACACCAACGATAATTGGATCTAGTCTTGAGTAACGTCTTATAAAAAACTCATAAAAGTTTTCATTTTCATCTATTTGACAAGTATATTTTTTAGATATTAAAGTTTTAAAAAATTAATCTTATATTTATACATCATGCTTTTATAAATATATTAATGACAATGTAAATGTAAGTCGATCCGTCTTATTTTAGCTAACATCAAAGTGGATTAAAGCAGGTCACTCCACATAATAAATACAAGCTAATTTGGATAAAGATTGTTTATTTTTTAATTTTTTTATTTTAAATTAAGAAGCATAATACATTCGTTCAAAGGAATAAAACAAAAAGTAGTTTAAATGTAACAAATGAAATATTTGTTAAAAACAAAATAATAATTATACATTTTTTCATTTGTAAGCATTATTAACCATAATAATTAGAGATTAATCTGAATACTTGATTAATAACCCTTATATTTATACACACATTTAATGATTACAAGTCATTCTTATTGTATAATGAATTATTTACTTTTTCATTTAATATTAAACATACATAATTCTTTTTGTAATTTAAATTTATGTTGGCTGACCCGTCCTGTGCTATAATTGACTCCTGCCGATTATGCAAGATAGGTCAAAACAAACTAGCAAATTTAAAATTTCAGTCCACTCATACTTTTTTTTAGGAGTATACAAGACTTGTTCCACATTGTCATTCCTAATTAAGATCATCTAGTAGGGAAGTGTTATCTCTAATTAATTTATTTATTAATAGTTAGAGATCAATCTGAATATTTAATTAATAATCCTTATATTTATACACACACTTAATGATTATAAATAATTACATAATAAAATATTTGTCGTTCCATTTAGTATTAAATATATATAATTTTTCTTTATAATTTAAATTTATATTGGTTGGTCTGCCCGACCCAACCCGCCTATGTTATAGTTAGATTCTTGTAAATTGCAAATTATGCGAGACAGACCAAAACAAACAACTAATAAATTTAAAAATTCAGTTCACCCGCACTTTTTCTTAGGAGGCTGCCCGACTTTTCCACATTCTCGTCTCTACTTACATAATCTCTTATTTAACCTCGTTATATATTTAACCTAGTTCGAAGAAGGTAAGATCATTAAAGTTACATTAGTGCACCTGAGGATTTGGAGTTGATTAATTTTGAAGTCACTTATATCCTCTAAAACATTATTTATTCGAAATGTAACATAGATGTTGGAAAATAGTGAGTTAGCCTAATAAACTGGGACATGGTTGCGTAAGCAGAAGCAGATATTTATGAGACAGTAGTGGTGGGTGGAACACGTCTATAAAGGGTATCCCCACAACTCCACCCAGAAACAAATCTAAACTGTCTCTAACCAGATATTTAGCACTTGCAGTGTGTGAATAATATGAGAGGGTCCAAACATATTTACATGTAGCCATCATGCCCTATATGCAAAGGATAACATCCCTCCAACCCAACCTGAGAAGATCACAACAATTCACAAAACAATTAAAGGAAGAAAGCAACACTCTCATTTTAAGGTATAATAAAGTTTGAGGGGTCAGAGGATTTTCAAATCACCTTTTATCTTTTTAAGACAAGGATGTCTTTGTTTTTGGATCAAAATACTTCTTAACCATACTCTTTTCTATCTAAAATCATTTCCTATGTACATCTTTTTTGTGAGAGTAAAAAAAATGAAAGTCATAATATCATTTTTTTTATATCAAAATATTCAATGTTTTCAAAATTTTTAGGTAATTTAATAAGTCATATTTGTTTAAAATAATCCAAGATATAAAAGAAAAATAATAAAACAAAATGATTTAATTTGTACATAGTATAAAATCATAAAAGTGAATATGTAATTAGTATTAGACCATCCATACTAAATCTATCAATCAACTCCCGTAAATTTGAGTTAATTTAGATTTGATTAGTTCAAAAATTTGTCTGAATTATAAATAAATCTCAAAATATAATTGGGTTGAATCATAGAGTAATCTAACATATTAAATACCCTTATATATATTAAACTTAATTCTTAAAGCAGATCAAATACTTAAAATTTCACATTATATAAAAACTAATCCATGCAATTGGTGGCTTGTGCAAAGCATATATTTGGTTTATTAATAAATATGTTGAAAAATATAAATAAAAAGTATTATATGTATGTATAACAAAATTAACAATTTGTTATTTAGACAATTGACACACGTGATATAGTTCTATGTAATTTTTGTGATTGAAGAAAATCTTATAAATAGTGTCCCACCAACATCTTTGCTTAATTTATAAAACAGGAATAAAGAAATGATCCTTTGAACAGAGAAAATAACTTAACAAAGTGATTTAAAAAATTTAATTGACAGCATGATTGTGTTTGAAATGGCATGACTGGTTAGAATAAAGTTGAAAGTGATTGAGATTTGGCAATGATCCCATCCACCAAAACCTGCTTCACAATGTCATCACTTAGCCTATAAAAAGAAGTTTGCGCAAGTGGCCAAACATAAGTAATTGGAATGACAATCTTCACTTGATTAGGTCAAATTCAACGATTAACATTTGAAACAGATGAAAAAAGATGATTTTGGTAGCCATCTAAATACCATATACCAGAAGCAGAATAGAAAGGGAAAAAGGTTGAAAAAGATGATGCAGGTTTTCCGATATATATAACACTAATGGTAGCGTCCACAACTTGTATTTAGAATCATCAATTACCCGAAAGTCGGTGGTGGAAATCTCCTCATGTTTCTCCTTTTCAACCACTCAGTTTTTTTCCTCACACTGTGTATTATTGTTACTGCAATATTCAGATAAACGAAGAAAAAAGTTGTTGTCTCTTGAATAAAAAACGAAAAGCAAATAAAAAGAAAAAGTGAAAGAATGCACTAAGTGAAGATCACGGGTTGTGAGTCTTGTGACTCATATCTCATTTAAGAACATCATCATCATCATCATCTTCTTGAAACCCATTATATAAGCACTTTCATGCACAATGCATTCCCGCGTCAAACCTCACAAGAATCACATTCCCTCACTCTTTCTCTACCCTAACCTCACTTTCTTGATAAAAAACAGTTCTAAGGTAGATGTGAGAGAACAAGAGACTTCTCCACAAAAAAAAAAAAAAAACTTCTCCTAATCACACCATATAACACAACACCACCCCAAAAATGTTAACACACAATCACAGTCTGAAGCACTTTCTTCTCTTTCTTTTCTTCTTCGTCACTTCCACCACAGCGGCAACCGGCGGAAGGAAGCTCCTTTTCGACATGTCAACCGGCGGTGCACCGTCCTCCGGAAACCCAACAGGGGGAAGTGGTTCTGGCCGTGGTGCAAATTGGGAATACAGCTGGGGGTGGGGCTCCGGACCCGGCACCGGCTATGGGTTTGGATCAGGCTCGGGTCGTTCTCCAACTGGTTTTGGCAGAGGATATGGATATGGATATGGATCCGGTTCTGGGTCTGGTACCGGGTATGGATATGGATGGGGTAGTGGTGGTGCTCGTGGCGGTGGTTATGGGTCGGGAAGTGGCGCTGGGAACTCTGGTGGTGGTGGCTACGGTGGAGGAAATGGTGGCGGTGATAATAATCGGATGCCATCAGCATCTAAGAGCAAAAACAGCCATGGGTAAATTATTGTAACATGGAGCTATATATATAAAGAAATATATAGCTAGCTATGTGTGTCTTTCATCATAGTGTGATATTATAACATTACTATATCTATAGTTACTATGGTATATGAAAAAAAAAAATTAATGGTGTGAGGTTAAGAGGTTGTGAGTGTAGAAGTTTAAGATGCAAAACTTTTTGTTAAATAAAATGGTTTATTTTCTTTAGACATGGTTTGCTTATGAATTTGATGTGTTGTCTGTGTTTTGTTGTTAGTAAATATAAGAAATTAAACTGCATGGAACTAACTGATCATGATGCGTGCTACAGAGAATAACTTTATTGGAACTTACTTCAATTCAATTCCACAACACCAATTAATTTTCTTTATGTTTTTACTTTCTAAATTTGTTATAATCTTTTACGTCACTCTTTTAATTTTGGAAGTCTTATATTGATTAAAAATTAAAAAATAATTTTAAAATATATAAATAAAGATGCAAACTTCACAATTTTATGAGAGTTAAATTAAATTTAAAGTTCACTCCTTAATATAATATTAAAATAATATTTAAAAAGTTTATTCTAACGATGATCTTTATTTCTTAGACGTATAATTTCATCTGTATATATCACGGCCATCAATTTTTTCCTGATTTTTTAAAATTTATTCATTAGTGATAAATTTATCTACATGCTTTAGCGATGTCAATAAGCATATGTTTCATAAAAAAGTCAGAAAATAGAAATGAATAAACAGATTAAATAGATGACGAAGGAAATTGGATCTAACGAATCACCAAATGATAAATCAAACATTTGATCTTTTGTTGGAAAAAAAAATGTTCAAATAAGATCTGTGTTGTGTGATTATAGTTCTCCAAACAAAATTATTTCTTACAAAATGTAAAAATAGACCGAACTTAATGAGCAAGATTAGGAGATTTTGATTTTTGGTTCCCATTAAAAAAATTATTTATTCTTTATCCTTAAAAAATCCTTCCATTTACTCTTATAAAATGTGAAATCTTTTTTTTTTATCTCAAAATTTTAAATAATTATATTTTGTCTTTAGTGTTCGTTAAAGAAAACAAAAAATATTTCTTTTAGAGGTCTAATAACACTTTTGAAATAACACAAGTTAAAATTATATCATATATTCCATTTAGAATAATTATTTAATATTTTGTTCAATATATGAGAGATTAATTAGTGTTATATTAGATGTTACAATTATAAATTTTTTCTTACTAATATTTTTATACATTATTACAAGAAAATCATTAAACAGAAACTAATTTTGAAATAAAAGATAATTAGATACTATATTAACTGAGTTAAATATTATTTTTAAACAAAATTATTAATAGGTCTCTAACATAGTAGTTACTGATGTATTAGATATTTATTATTATTAGAGTCTTAGTTCATTTCTAATTTAGAGGCTAATTTATACTATAATAATAGTAAGCAACTAAAATCTTATTATTTAATGTTAGAAAATAATTTAAATTTTGATTTACAATTTTTTATTAATAATAAAGATATTTTAGATATCTATAACTTTTAGTTTATAAACTCGTGCCATTCAATGATTTATTTTTTGTACTATATATTATTAATACCACCATACACATAGTTTTATTGCAATTTGATTAAAATATCCTACATTAAGATAAATCCAGTTATAGGCTTTACTAAATTTCTGAAAGAAAAAATTATGTTCACATGTTGTCCCTTTCGTTCATGGTATAGTGCTTTATAGAAAGCACACGATGTCATAGGTTTAGGTTTGGCGTTTTTTCTGTAACATAAAAAGACAGAAGCATCATTGTTTCTCCTTCATCTTAGCGATCATGGCAATCACTTTCAGCATATATAACTAAGTCAAGGAACTCCAACTTTTAAATCTTAAATGGCCATGCCATGAATCATTTTTAGCCATATATCTTTCCACTAACTCCCCACTAACTTATTGCCAAACAAATCTATGTTCTCACCTCCATTTTATCATTACCAACATACACCTAATTTTCCGTTAAAGCCATTAATATAATAATACACATAATCTATTTGTTTCAAAATATTCTAAAGATAAAAAAAAAAAAACTTTAGAGATGTAAATGTTCATTAAGATATCTTTGTTTGAAAGATGATGCATTATGGATGATTGTGTCTTAGTCAGAAAAATGAGTCTCCTTGTTGATGTTAAAAGTATAAATGATGGTTAAAAATTGTTTATTTCTACATCATTTTATTTGGGCAACAAATGATATTTGTGATCGTGAAAAAAGTTTTTTTTTTTTTTAGATTAAAATTTTATCTCTCACTCATGTGATCTTTTATGAGAAGCAACTTTAAGTTGTTTCTAAAGAAAACACAAAACTCTGTTTTTTTTAATAAGTTTAAGTGATAATAAATACTTATTTTATTAAAAATACTTTTTTTTTTGTATAAAAAACAAAACTTTAGCTAATAGATGCAAAAGTCTTCTTATCAGCATCCATTAAAAGATAAGATTAAGATAGAATGAGATTTCTTGGATTTTTTTAAAATTATACTTACACCTTTTTTCATCATTACAGTTGCAGATAAGTCTCTAATAGAAATTGACACTATCATCAATTGGCGCTGACATTAACATCATTTCTTACTCGAAAAAACATTTTATAGACAGATAAATACAAATACTGTTGATTTAGTTGTTATTAAGTTGAAGACACAATTTTAGTTTCATTGATAATCACAGAATAAGAGTTCAATAGGTCATAAACAAAGCTTGAGCCATCATGTCACTAATAAGTAAAAATTGCTAAAAAAAAATGCAGTAAGTAAAATTAAAAAAGAATTATGAAATAAACTTTAATGGAATATTAACTCTGGTTGAGTGAAAGGCATCATTGTGATTGAAGAAGACGGTTCAATAGCACTATAGTAAGTGATGATCGAAAACTTTGTCACACAGAAATGCACTACAAATATCTGCAATCACTAGAGTCCTTCTCAAGCATGAAGATTATATTGGAGCAGCCATTTATGTTTCTTTGAAGCTAATGCTTGCAAATAGCAGTACGAAAGGTACTTTCTCTTCCAAAGAGATTATCACAAAATATTGTATGGGAAAAAAAGAAAGAAAAATTTATATTTTCAAACTTACAGAGCCAATGAAGATCAGTAAAGAATATGCTTTAGGGACAACTTTTTTTCTTTCAAACATATTCAAATTAATTATTTCTTTCTTTCTTTCAAATGTTTCATAAACATCCTATATATGAATAACATATCTTTTCGTCCCAAACACTTTTCATTTGATATACTACTTTATTTTGTATTTATCATTGAAATTCATTAAAAACCATCATTTGTGTTTTACATTTTCTTGATCCTAAATGTATTCAAAAATCTTACTCTAGAGGCTAAATTTAGTCAATACATTAAGTAATAATTAAATAAACAAGTCTTTAGTTCGATGATAGTGGTTTTGATTTCTTTAACTAAAGTATTATGTTTGAGTTTTGTAAACAAAAAAACCTAATTCGAAAGAAAAATTAAAAGTGATTAGTTATGTTTGAGTCATTGTTTGAATTATAATAATGATAATATTTTTGACACAACAAGCAATGATAATACATATGTTGGATAGACAGAGTGCTAGACTTAGAGATGTATTTTCTTGGAGATGTTTATCAAATGCTGTATCTCCAGCTATTTACTGGTATAAACATGTTATACATTGTTTTGTTTTGAAAACCTACATGTATAAGGAATTATATTTGTACATGAATGTAAATGTATATTAGTATACATGTAGGTATGGGATAAGTATATTTATTCTAGTCACATGACTATAACTTTAACTCAGTGCAGGTGCAGAGTTCACAGGCCGAACTAAATTCTCTCGAAAAATCCAAAAGAAAAGTTGGGTCAAATAAGAAACCAAGAGATTCAAAGTACAGAAAAAGCAATTTTAATGTGTTTTTCCTTATACCAAATAACTCAAGTAAGCAATTTTAACTTTAGTCCATGCTTAAGACCCTCGGAACTTTGATATAAGGCTCTTCATAGCTCGGGACAGAAGCGATCATGGCGTCCCTGTCAAGCACACACCATGCTAGAACCGTTAGTTTTCCAGTTATGTCCAATTGGCATATACTGAACAAGAACAACAACCCACTCACCTATGGTCAAATGTTTCAGGAGCATTATCACGCAAATTGTTTTCAGTTTCTACACAGATAACACAAAAATAATTAGCAAATAAAAAATGCGAAGTCAAACCAATGAGCAAACGATGCTTTCTGCGAGTCATGTAAAAGAACCAATGAACATAACAAGTTGTAGAAAACACATTAACTGAAAATCACTTTAACATGTCAATTGATATAGCGTTTTCCTCCTGGTTGTTCATGAAAAGTTATAGACAAAAGACAACCACCCCAGGCAATTAGCACAATTATTTGAAGAGACTAGCATGACCAAGTTGAAGTATAAGACATCAATGACTAGAAAGTGGATAATACCGTTCATTTGCCAAGGTATTGATTAGCTTTAGTACAAGGTAGCAATATCATTGTCACATTCATTCTGGTCTCATACTTTATCAAACTAAAACACTCTAACAATGCAATGCATTTTCTACTGAAAGAATGTAATGCAATCACAATTAACAACCCTCCCAAATCCACAACAAAAAAGGAAGATGAAAGAACTTGCCTTATGCATTTCGAAACATTTTTTTGGCATCCAGATATGGTGCAATCAAACAGTACCGAAAATCCAATGTAAGGATATGAAATCATGGATAGATGATGAAAGCAATGATAAGTATTCACAAAGAACCTGCTCTGATGGAGGGTTCAACGTTTTCAAGATCAACACCCTGTAGTTGTCCAAACCTGCCACACAATACAAGTCAATCCAAATTCAAAAGTTTTGTTCACTGCAAGCATAATCTCCACAAATACAACAAAATATGCAGTTAGAAACAAACAGCTAGTCCTCAAAAACCAACTAAAAAGCCTCCAGAATCCAAATTTCCGGTTCGCAACACACTCTCTATCACATTCTTTTTAACTATCAGTGTTATTCTATATTATCAATCAAAATTTACTAAATGCCATAAAATTACTAATGAATCTCCTTAATATGAAGTGAAATATACAATTAAATATTGTTACAAAATAGAGGGTTTCGACTTACCAGTCTACAACTTGTTGAATTTTGGGGGCAATTTCTTCAACCTGCAATAACATATTTTTTTAACGTTTGAAATTCAGATGAAAAGTATATTTACAGTTAGAAAGGAAATGAAATAACAGAAAACAAAGCAAAACCTCGTTTGGGGTAAGTGAAATTTGAGCAGTTTTTGCCAAACGAGGCAAATCCGGAGGCGGAAGAGAGGAACAAGTGGTGGTTGAAGAGAAGCTCTGAAACTTTAACAACTTCCGGTGGTGGACGCTAACCGTTACCGTTGGGAAGAAACTTCTTCGATGCCACACTGCATTTGCAGTTAACGAAGCTCCTCTCACAAACCCTCTGCAACTCATCTTCCTCACACCGCAATTTTCCTATTATTCCTTATCCCTTAACCACCAAGGTTGTTTAACAAAACTTTCTATTTTCACTTTAGTCCCTAGAGAAACTCAAAATTCTCCTAATAGTCCTTTTATAAATACTCATTTTTTTTTTCCTTTTTCCCAATTTTAGTTTTTCATTGGCAAAAGCACGAAGAGTGCGTCGTCGTCATGTCGCGACAGAGATCCAGAAGAGTCGAACTACCTCCCGCTCAAGAGGTAAGCAAAATCTGCGATTCTTCGATTTTTTGCTTCTGCCTTTTCAAGATTCCTCTTAACGAAATCTTTTTTATTTTTCATTTTTCATAATAAATAAACTGTATGTTTTTTTTTCCTGGACGATGAACGGTTGCATTGTCTGAAAATTAACGGTTATACTCTCTATTCCTTTTGATTTGTTTTTTATTTTTGAGGTTTCTTTCTGAAATTTTTTCTTTCTATGCTTCATTACATTTTTTTTTGTATCATATCAAGTTTCTTGCGTTTGCAACGTGCAGAATATTGAAAAATTGGAGAAGGTTGTGAACGAGGGAAATTATTATGGTGCTCAGCAAATGTACAAATCCATTAGTGCCAGGTTCGTACAGTGTCTTCTTGTTACTTATTCTTCAAGAGAAATGTACACCGTCTACCTTATATTCTTTATGCGATCTTCAACGTGAACTGCTACTTTAAAGCGCAAGTAATTAATTTTTGCATAGCTATTTCTTTCGTCTACTAGTGCATTTTTTACGAAACTAGTTTATGTAGTAGAAGTTACAAGCTAGGGATAACAGAGTACTAAAATAGCGAGGCATCATTCATCATTTGGGGCTGTTGAAAAGGAATTTTTATCATTGATGAAGAGGATAGCAATACCATAAATTTTCATAACATACTTATTTTTTGGGGTTGCTGGATAGTGTAATCTAAAGCAATGTTTTGTTTTGGTGAATTCCAAGTTTGTATAGATTTAAGGTCTGTTTAATTTGCTAAAATGTAAGGGATAATACAACATACATACTAATCCTAAGTCTCCAGGTGAAGCTTTAACTCACCCAGAGTGGCGACAAACAATGGTCAATGAGATGTGTCTTTCAAAGTAGTGGTACTGGGACTTGGTTCCTCTTCTAGTTGGCCAATCAATTGTTGGGTATCGGTGGTTGTATACTCTTAAAACGATACCTAATGATAAAATGTGAGCACTATAAAGCTAGCTTGGTTGCCTAAGGATACACAAATCTATGGCCAAGGTTAATGGCACTGTATCTCCTGTTGCCAAAATTACGTCTATTTGACTTCTCTTTTCCATTGTAGCCATTCATCATTTGACTCTATTTCAGCTTGACATAAAAAATGCATTTCTACATGATGATCTAGATGAGGAAGTTTAAATGGAGCATCCTCTTGAATTTGTTTCATAGGGAGAGTCATTTTGATATGATATGTCATCTACATAGGTTTCCATATGGTCTCAAGCAATCACTCCATGCATGGTTTGGATGTTTTCGAATGGTCATCTATCAATTTAGAATGATACAAATTATGTTACTTATTGTTTGTCGTAGTATCATTCTCTCCAAATATTTATCTATCACATTACATACGTGGATGACATTGTTATCATATGTATGGTAAGGACGGTATTATCCCGCAAAAATAAATATTTTATTCAAAAGTGCTATGTCTCTAATGTTGTCTTAGACGGTAGGATCAAACATATTGAGATAGATTGTTGTTTCATATGAGAAAAAAATGGAGTTTGGAGAAACCACCGCTAGTGAAGAGTTGACTGACATATTCAATAAGTCTCTAAGCTGACTAAAGATCGACCATATTTTGAAGCAAACTAGGCACATAAGACTTTTATGCTCCAGTTTGAGGGGGGAGTATTATAATTATAGAAATCCTATATATTGAAGAATATCTAGATTATACACGTATTATTAGGAATATTTTTATTTATTTTCGTATCATATCTTTATTCTTAGAGGATATCAAATTCCTCAATTTATTATATTGATTTTGTTTTCTCAATGTAATGAAACATTCATGCTGCCATAGAAACACATGGTTTTAGTTTAATGTGTGTCTTAAATATAGTTTAACAAAAAGGAATCCACTCCCTTTGGCATGTAACTTTCTCACTGTCTCTCCCCGCATATCCTTATCCCATCTGTTCACTCCTACTCACCTTTTTAACAAAGTTGAATTCAAGGGTTAGAGTGCCAAGATGAAGTTGTCAAGAGGCACAATCTTCAACATAAGAAACTAAGAAAGGGGAGTAGTGAATATTCTACTAAAATACCAATTAGAAAAACTTAGTTGTTGAGCATAATTCAATTAAAAACAAAAAGAAATATAAAGGAAATGTAACAGATTGAAGAAAAAGAGGTGGTTAAGGATATTCAAAAGAGAACATTGTGTGAGGTTGCTAAAGGAGTTCTTGGGAGGGCATAGTTGTCATGGTCAATGAGATTTCACCGGAAGATGAAAACCCAAACCAAAATCACATTGGAAGGACTAAGTCCTCTGTGTTATTAAATTTGTTTTATTCATTGTTCATCAAACAACGTACAGGATAGAAAGTTGTGCTCTGAATTAATTGGTTGTCCTGAGTTGTTCTTGCTGTTCTATCTAACACACCCTTGAGTTTTATGAGCAAAGAAGGCAAGGTTATATTTTCTAGTGTAGAACATATGGGATTCTTTTTTAAATGCTATTTCATTTTAGTTTGTATTTTCTGGTTTCTTTTATGGTGCATCTTACCCTCTGCTCTTGAAATTGGAACATCTTTTTTGGTTCTCTATTCAAATTAATTTATCTGTAAATATGCTTTCCCTTTTTTTGGTCAATCTTGTTATGAACCTTGGTTTTCTTTTGTTCAAGCTTTACTATTTTGGTCTACAACTCCATTTGCTAATCCATACTAATCAGATAAGGTGTAGTCATTAATGTAGCATACATGCTTTGCTGCAGATATGTATCTGCTCAGAGGTACTCCGAAGCATTAGATATCCTACATTCAGGAACGTGCATTCAATTGTCAAATGGGCAGGTTCTACATTTTCTATTTCAATGTCTTTAAAGATACGCATTTATCAGTTTTATAATTTTTATAGTGTTATATTATTGTAATTTATATTGTTCATTTCTACTGTTCTACTATCAGCCTTTTTTCTGTGGGTGGGTGGGGGGCTGGAGGAGCTGTGATGGCTTCAAAGACCATGTCTCTGCCTCATTTTTCCTTTGTCTGCTGTTATGTGAGCTGGGCTTTGAATTATATAACATGATTGGCTACTTTTCCTATCTAGATCATGTATTTTTGCCTATCTGAGACATCTGAAATGCTGTTAGATACTTTTTTGTATATGGGCTTAGGCCCATCCCTATGTTTGTATGTATATATGTTCGTATCTGTATTAATTGATATGAGAGGATTGCATCTCATAAATGTATACCATTTCTCTCTTCACATGCATTTAAAAAGATTAAAAAATTCATTTAGAGTGTTAGTAGTGAATATCTAACAGAAAAAAAAGAGAGGATCCTTTCCATTATATTTAAAACATTCAGTAGACCTGTCAAACAGAAAAGTTTAACAGTTATTTCCTATTCATCGAAGGTAACCTGTGGAGCAGAATTAGCTTTATCGTTTGTGGAGATATTAGGAAAAGGGAAAGTTCCATATGATGAGGAGATTCTTGGTTCGTTCTTTATCCTTTCTTATGTAGTTTTATTTTTGGGTCATTATTTCTTTTGTGGGTTTATTTGTGATGCGATGTAAATTGTTCTTAATTATTACTTAATCATGGACTTGCATATAAGCATTCATTCTATTCATATATTATTTAACCATGAAACAGTGGTTCTTATTACTAACTATTTTTAAATGTTAATGGTAGAACGTCTCAAGAAAATCTATAAGTCATTTCCACGGGTTCCATTGCCACAACACCTGTGGGATGTTGATGACATGCAGCAGCTTTCTGAAAGCATTGGAAGTGCAAAGACACGTGTTGAGGGCTGTTCCTCATTCTTAAAAGCTGCTATCAGGTGAGACTCAACACATTAAAATTCTCTAGATTATATTTAACATTTAACACTCTCCTGTCTCTTTTCTTTGCGAATTAAGGTCAAATACTGTTGTGTTTATCTTAAAAGATGTAGTTTAATTCATTGTTCAGTTTACAGAAAGATATTAATGCATTTAGATATCTTATTAATATTTTTAACTGAGAATCTATTTTATCATAAGTCGAGGTGACTTTTATCTGTTTCAATTTACAAGCTATATTAGAGAAAAGTTTGCAATATCCTATATGAGGAAAGTGTTTTGACTTGTTCTGCCTGCACATGCATTTATGTTTTTTTTTTTGTTTGTTTGTTGAATTAACTGATCAGTACTAAGAATTTCTAATGTTAATTGAGGGCGTAAGATGTGAAAGGATTTATGATTGATCCTCTCATCTATGTTTCTGACTTGATTGATCCTCATCATATCTCAAATCCAGGTGCTGACTTCAAAATTATTTAGCTTGTTGATTTAGTTCCCAATATTTTAGCAGAAATATCAGTTGTGATTAAAAGGGAAAACATATCTCAGTAATGGAAACGAAGTGTGTATTATTTCTGAAATGGAAATATTACAGAAGAAAAAGCATTCGTATTTCCCAAATCTATTGTTAATAAGACTTTTGTGCTCATAATTATAATGAGTGTGCAGAAATTTAAATTACTTGTTGGGAAAAATTCTAGATTATGATAATTTGTTTGTTTGATATCTTCTCTCTTTGCTGCTATTCTACTCAGGTGGTCTGCCGAAAATGGAGCAGGTATTAATGGATCTCCAGAGCTGCACATCATGCTAGCTGAATACATATTTTCTGAAAGTCCGGAGGTGGTAAGTTTCACACTCTTTTTTCTTGAATCTTATCTTTGATTTTTATGTGGAAGAAAAACACGAGTGTAGATATGTAAAAGCTTTTCTGGATCAACGTTTAACAAATTAACATAAACATTGATTAGTTGGCTAAATTTAGGTATTTTTGGGTGCATTGTGTCTATTAGGATACAGAGAATTCGGAAGCCATGTCATGAATGTTTGGAAAATTAAATTGTTAGTTATTGAGGTGGAATATAAATTAGGTAGCTGTTAAAATTATAGAAAATTGGCTGAGATGAGAAGAAATTGCCAACGTTCTCTGGGTTTAGAATTGGATAAATTGCAAATTGTAGCAGGTCCTCTCATTTCTCTGAAAACGTTTGATTTATTTTCAAATTGGTTTTGAAAAAGCTTGAGTTAGCTATGGCTTCTAGACCAGTGTTATTGTTAGAAAGGGTTAGGCACTAGATAGAGATGATGAAATTATCGGATGTCTCTCAGCTACTACTTTTTCAGTGATTTTAGTCGCAAATGTTTGTTTTAAAGATATGCTGGAGGTCAGGCTTGGAGACTCCTTATTTCTCTTGTTTGCTCTAGTGGTAGCTGTTTTAAGCTGATACTTTTAAGGGCTGGGTAAAGGGACCTCCTTTTTTAATCTTATATGTACCCTTAATTTCCTTGAATTTATCTCAGTTTACATGAGACTAGGCAATGCTGATATAAAATTTGGTTCTTCTTTGTTTAAATCTATTTATAATATATCTGATTTTAAGGTGTTAAAATTTTTTGATATTCCGACTTGGTCTTTATACCCCTTCTCCTTTAATCTCAGTGATTTGGGAATTCCCAAAAGTACATTTGATCAAAGTAAATATTGATGGCTGCTTGTGGTGGTATTTTTAGAGGTAGTAAAGGGGAATATGTTAGTAGTTTTTCTGATTTTTTGGGCCTGCAAAATTGTCTTCATGCGGAACTTATGGGAGTTATCTATGCTATAGAGTGTGCTCAGAAGGAGAAGTTCCCACATCTTTGGTTGGAACGTGACTCAGTTTGGTGTGTAAAACTTTTGATAATTAAAATATAGTTCCTTGGATTCTTAGAGGAAGATGGAGGAAATGTCTAACTCTTTGTAGAGATACATAGTTTAAAGTTTTACGTATTTTTAGGGAAAAAGATCATTATATTAATAAGTTGGCTAATATGGATTTGGTAAATAGAGAAATTTAAATGGTATTCTGTTTTACATTCTAGTATTAGTTTGAATTTTTTCATAACAGATATAAACTTCCAATGTATAGGGGAGCTTAGTTTTGGTTTAAAGTGTGCCATGTATTCTTTGATCATGGGTTTGGTTTGGCCCCATGATTGTTTATTTTTTAATAATATTTTTCATGTGATGATGACCATCATAGATGTGTTTGGGATGTCAATATAACTGAGATGTCAAAGAATATAGTGATGCCTAACATGAACTTTTGATAAAAAAAAGAAAAAAAACTTAAGTTAGAGTACATTGTTGCATAGATTGTTTGGATCAAGTGATATATCTGAATTTTGGGGCTGCTATGGAAATAGCTTTATGCTTTGAAGCTTTGCTTGACTTTAAAAGATTTAAATTTTATGATTTTTATGTAGCGAGTGAATTCCATTTGCATTTTACATGCAGGATATGGCTAAAGTTACATATCATTACGTGAAAGGAAATAATCCAAAGAAGTTTGCTACTACTCTCGTCAGTTTTTTGGGCAAGGTCAGCCTCCTAAGGTTTTTATTCCTTGTTATTTGGCTCAGCTTTCCAATATTGTGTGGGAGGCATACCGACGATTTTGATCTACTTTTCTGCTAAAGCTTTGATCGACTTTTCTGATGTTTATTTATGCTTATGACTGTTATATTATTTTTATTCTCAAACTTAAATGGAGGAGATAGCTGATGAATTTACTTTTTTCTTATGGTATAGTTTTGGGAAGGATAAACTGATTGTTTTTTCAAATGTTGTAGTGTTACCCTGGTGAAGACGATTTGGCCATTGCTCGGGCAGTTTTAAGGTAAAAGCATTTTAGTATGTAATTCTCTCTAGTTATGTTTCTGACTACTGAATACATGCATTTATACCATGATGAAATTTATGTTTTTCTTATTTCATTACAACTGTAGTGCATAGATATTTCTCTTGTATCTGGCAGTATGTATTATCGCTAAGTTTTCATCTACTTTATTGTCAAAAAAACCACTTCCTATTCAGATCACAGAATGTAAGATTAGGATATTGTTTCTTGCTAATAAAAACAAACTTAAAAGAAACCGATAATAGAATCAGTTTAAAGCTATCCTCCACTCCATGTTTTGGTATCTCTAGTTTAAGCGATAATGAAGCAAATTTTCACTTCAGTTTTACTAATCATCATTGATGTATGCATAGTTACTTAACCCCATGACCTCTCTACCAATGCCCTTTCGGTGGGCATCCTATGTGACAATTGAAGTGTAAAGACGTGAATCCACTGTTTTCGATGATGTTAACATGCTTATTAAATTTAAGGTTTAATTAGTCGGATAGTACTCACTCTTCTTCGGATGTGTCAGTTTGGTATCTGCTTTTAAAAAGGTGTCAATTGAGTCCCAACTTTTGAAAAGATGTTTCAATTAGGTCCCTCTCAGAAAAAAAAAAAATATTACCACTGTTAACGATATTGATATTTAAAATGACTTACAAAATTAAGTATTGATATTTATATTAATATTTAGTGGTAAAAGTCATGAATAAAATTAACGGCATTAATAATTTTTTTCTGAAAGAGACCTAATTTTGAGACATTTTTTCAAAAGTTGGGACTCGATTGATATCTTTTTAAAAATAGGTACCAAACTGACATATCTGAACAAAAGTTGGTACCATCCGACTAATTAAGCCTAAATTTAAAGTCCATGTTTTGTTTGGTTAGTGTCTTTCAGCTGTAATTCCCTGCTTATTTAAACAATGTTTCAAACTGATGAATTGCTCATTTCTTGCACTATAGGTATTTATCTGTAGGCAATTTGAGAGACGCGAGCATACTAATGGAAGAGATAAAGACGCAAGTCGAATCAGCTGAGGCTACGTTTCCTAAGTCAGAGTTGATGCAATTCATTAATTATCTTCTGCGAACGTAAGTTTTTTATGTTGTTCAACTTAAACAAAAAAATTGATCAATTTCTGTTCTAAATGCTGACACACAAAAGGGGCATTTTGCATTACTTTAATTTTAAGGGTTTTAAGGGGACCGGAAGCGATTCAGTTCCAAGATTATTTAGTATTTTATTTGTTTCTAAATTTCATCTATGACAGGATTTGAAAACTTCACTTTGTTATGGACAATGGATAGGAACAAAAGAAATCAAACTAAAATTACCTTATTGTGCTGTAAGGACAGGAACAGAGACATAATTAATTGGTTACCACTTAATAGGAATCATATTTAGGGAGACTACTTGATTATGTTTTTAATGGATTCTATTATTGTAGTTTCAAATATCTAGAGCTCCATTTTTGTTGCAAACCAATAATGCCTTTTTTTTCTGTTATGCCAGGTTGGAGAGAGATGCTCTACCACTTTTTAATATGCTAAGAGTAAATTTTAGGCCAAGCATTGAAAGGGAACCTGCGTTCAATGAGGTCAGATAACTTACCAGACCAAGTCATGATCTGTTTTCCTCTCTGTTGTTGGTAGCAAATGAATATATGGGCGTATCCGTATTGTCCAATGAAAATTCTAACTACTGTTCTGTGATTATATTGAGGTTATTTTTGTTTTTGCACGAAACTGTAATTTCAAGCCATGTGCTGCATTTGATGTGACAAACTGTGATTCAGATGCTAGATGATACTGCGGAGAGGTTCTTTGGAGTACAGCGAAAGAACCCCATGGGGATGTTTGGAGATATATTCAAGGTGACTACTCATGCTTTTCTGCAGTTCAAATATTAACCAACCACCTGTTTTATAAGAATCTCAATGAATTAAGTTCTGTGCTAATTCCTCATGCAGTTGATGGGAGCTGAGTAATGATAATCAATACGGAGATACATCAACCACTCCGACAGAACAGTCAAATACTTCTGAATTTATTTTTTCACCTCATCGATCAAAGTCTGTGTTATCTCATGATTTGTAAATTGCTTTTAACAAAATTTTGTTAAGTAGTACCCTTTTCAAGAAAAAAATTATGTAAAATTACTGTTATTAGCTTTTCGTTTTCTGGCAAAATCGAGGTTGGAATGACTTGCAGAGAACCAAAACTTTTCCTGTTGAATTTTTCATTTGATCAATACTATAAATGGACGCCGCATCCGAAGTTCTTTTTAAAACCCATAAAATCAATGAATTTATTCATCTTCTGTATGTTTGAACAAAATATATCTAATGGCTTATTAGTAGAGTAAAAGGGGAACCACTAAGGTCCTCTTCCACATTTGACTTTTTATTCTACCCAACCGTCAAATTTTCCTTTGCGCAAAAGTTTTATGAACTGAATCAATTACGCTATCCAAATTTGTTCGAAACTATCAATTGAAACATTAAAATTTTCATTGAAACTAACCTCAAGTCATAAAATCTTTTAAATTTATTCAGCACATTTGTATTTTAAGCTTCCAAAATTACTGCATGCCATACATTCATCATTTTTTTTTATCAGCACCATACATTCATCATAATTTTGTTTATTAAACATTCACATAGAATAAAATGAATGTTTAAAATAAAATAAATAAAAAAACTGAATTCATTTTATTTACTTAATTTAAAACATAACTCTCAATTAACTTTTAGATCATATAGCTCTTAAAAGTTACAGGCAACTTCCATTCTGCACCTCCACAATTTCTTTCCAGACCTTCATACATTTAAAAATTTTAATTTTACTTTCTTTTCATTTTTAATTTTGGAATGTATAATTTAAAATACAAAAATCTATATTTTATACATTTTAAATATAATCTAAAATGTATAAAAACTATATTTTAAGTATATTTTAAAATGTACAATCTGAAATTTAAATGTTATATTCCAATTACATATTCTGAAATACAAAATTAAATATATATTTCAGCTTATACATTTCAAAACACAATTATTTTTTATTTTGCATTTGATGTTGCACAATCTGAAATGTCTTTCTGAGGAAGGTGATGAGTGGAGCCGGCTGGTAAAGGTGGAGGAAGAAGATATGGGTGCCGGTGGAGGTGGAGGTGGAGGTGAAGGAAGAAGAAGGGATGCTAGTGAATATATGAAGATGGAGGAAGATAAGGGCAAAAATGTCTTTTCACTTAACCTGTGGAGTTGCAAGGAGAAATGTATGGGGTTGCAAGGAGAAATGTATGGGGTTGCAAGGAGAAATGTATGGGGTTGCAAGGAGAAATGTACGGAGGTGCAAGAAGAAGTTGCCAAAGTTACAGTTTAGGACTTTGTGTAAACTAACTAAACCCCACCACCATTAGGTCCGAAATTAGTGGTTCCCCTTTTACTCTACTAATAAGCCATTAGATATATTTTGTTCAAACATGCAGAAGATGAATGTTGTATTTTTTGTTCAAACTGCATGAAATTTTTACACATGATGCAGAACGCTGAACTTCCCAGAAATTATATACAAATGACATTTGTCATTTATTGACCAACAATATACAGAAATAGTTGAAATGCTGGAAACTAGATAAAATTCTGAAGTTACTCCTCAACTAAAAAGACCACTCCATTGTCCTTAAAGTTGTGTTGGGTATGATCAATCACCTGTTCGTAGAATAAAAGGCCATGTGAGCCAGAGCAACATCCACTAAAACATAAAATCTTACAAATGAACTAGGATGCATACAGCTGCCAAATTATCCTGGAAAAAAGATAGGAGAAGAACTCACGTTTGTATTGCTCAACTCTAGATTGTAGAAGTCCATTGCATCTGCCTTAAATAGAGGGCCAGCATGCCACGTTCCTCGGTTAAGCTTAAGAAATTTGGAACCTGAAACCTTGAAAACTTGGACACCATCAATGTCAGGAGGCACGTATGAATGACCGCAACGGGACTGCACAATCTTCTTGCCCGTGTCATCCTTTGTTTCATTTGAATCAACAATGGATGACTTTGCCACTCCAAGATACCAGGCATGCCCACCAACAGATCCGAGGCACTGAGTCACGCTTGCATGATGTGTAATACTAGAAAACTTGAGCGGGCGATTCTCAAGATGCATAATGTAGAACCTATCAAATACATAAGCTTTATACCAATCCAAATAAGAGAGTTGAGTAATTATACAAGCTTAATAAAGCTGACAAAATATGCACAGAAAATCATATTTGACGCTGTTTTTGCAAAGATTCCACAATGAATTCCATGGTTTCTATGCCAATGAATTTTGATTTATAGGTTTACAGGGGTAACCAGATTATGTTGGCTAGTTAGAGCACAAGATACCTCAAATTTATCTACGAATACAAAAAGAAAGAAGAAAAAGGAAATATAATCCTAACAGCAGAGATGATACTGCAACACTAAATAAAACAATCAACTAATCTCTACAAAACTATATATGGCAAAAGCATAGACTAATCAATAAAATATTAAATGTAACCCAACAAACCAATTATAAGTCCTAGTGATACTGGCATTAATGACCAGACTGCGGCTTTTACACTTCAGAAAAGACCAAAATAGCAATTTACTCCCCAAAATATCCCGCACTTGAAAAGTGGTCCCTGAATTTACCAGACGGTTTGCTTTCACCCCTATTGCACTGAGTATTATAACCCGGGAGAGCACGTAACTCTCACTTTTTTTCCTCTGAAACAAACCCTTTTGCATGTTTGGAGGAAAAAGTATTGAGAAACCAAGGTTATTTTGGCATTCAAGGTTGCTTTTATTACTCTATACATGTGAAGCATTGATTTTAACGGTGGCATAACTAGTTCAACTCTACCGTTTATAAGGAAAGTACCTCATCTGAATTCGAGTTACTAACTACTTCATGATTGTTTGGAGTTACGCAGATACTGATAACAGTTGGTAAGAAAAATTTCAATGTCCATGTATGTTTTTTTTTTTTTTTTTTAAATTTATAAAATTAATTTTTTTTTTTTTCAACTTAAGACATTCAATTTACCTGTAAGTTGCACCTATTGGATGGCATTAAAATTCAATTCTATAATAATACGAGTGGAATTAACAAGAGGCAAAAAACAGAGGGAGGGTGAGAAAAGCCCTAAAAATTGAAGGTTGAATGAAAGATGAAACCTGGGAGTTCCATGGGTAAGGTCGAGTTGAGCGTCGTGTGGACCAAATTCATCGCCGTCCGGCGAAGCCTCGACGACCTGGCCGTAGTCTTTGAAAGTTAACGGAGTTGCTTCCATTGCTTTCACTGTTACTACCTTCGTCGCTTCCATTCCAGATTATGTCTGCGTACTCACCACCGCCTCACACGCAACAATTGGGGATGAGTAAGAATCGCTGCTATCTCTTTTCTATTCTCTATTTTTGCCAGAATTTTAAAATTTGTATTATTTGTTCGGTTCAAATTTTTTTGGAATGATCTTTGTTTAAATAGAAATACCATGAATTGTGCTGACTGCTAAACTTATTATAAACTTATATATTTTAAAGTATTCTTTTTTAAAAAAATTAATATTTAAAATTTTAACATTTTGTAATATTATTTAACTTTTTTTATTAATTAAGTGATGCAATTATTATTTTTTCAAGATAATGAATTTATGGTTTAGTTTAGAGTCTTTCTTTATCAACATCTCCCTAATCAAAGACAATCTCAGTTAGTAAACAAAGTATAATTAAATTTTAAGTGTTTTCTATTAAATTTTTTACTATTAGTGCTATATTCTTTAATTGTTCTTCATATTACCATTTACTACACGAGAATGCTTTATTATTTAAAAAATAAAATAATAAAAATCAATAATAAATAGTTATCAAAACAATAAAAACTAATAATATTTTATATTAAATTCAATATCATAATTTAAATTAAATATAAAATCACAAAAAAATATTTATTTTTAATAATATAGAGGTACGTCAATAATAATAGACGAGACAAAATATAAACTACATCTCCACTTACAAAAAATTAAAAAGAACAAAAAAATCCGTGGATGTAAAATTTAGTAAAATTAAATGAGGTTTTCTCTTTGTTGTTGTTTATGATGTTATGCAGAGGAAAAACCCTAAACTAAACCCCGGGCAGAGAGAAAGAGAAGATGAGGGAGGAAGAGGTGGTGGAAGGCGTGACGAGGATTCTGCAACAGAAGAAGGAGAATGGAGAATTGGAATCAGAGAAACTTCAACGTTTCATCCCTCACCTCACTCCCACTCTCATCGACTCCATTCTCTCATGCAACACTCTCTGCTCCAATCCCACCACGCTCCTCTCTTTCTTCAATTGCCTCCAAACCCACGCTCCACCTCCGCTACGCTCCTCCCCTCACGCGCTTCTCTCCATTCTCCCTCCCCTCCTCCTCCGCCGCAAATTCTCCGACGCCAAGTCCCTCCTCATCTCCTTCATCTCATCCGACCGCACCCACGCCCTCCACGCGCTCCTCCTCCGCCCCCGCCGCTCCCTCTCCAAACCCCTTCTTGACACCGCCCTCGGCGCCTACGTCCACACCGGCCACACCCACCACGCCTATCTCCTCTTCCAAAAAATGAAACGATTGCGTTTTACTCCCAACCTCCTCACCTGCAACACCCTCCTCAACTCCCTCGTCCGCTCCCTTTCCTCCCACTCCACCCTTCTCGCCTCCGGCATCTTCCACGACGCCGTCGCCCTCGGCGTCAAGCCCAACACCAACACTTTCAACATCCTCATCTACGGTTACTGCCGCCATAAAAAGTTTGATCACGCCCTTGCGCTTGTTCAGCAAATGCCCGAATTCGGGTGTTTCCCTGATAACGTCACCTACAACACCATTTTAGATGCCCTGTGCAAGAAAGGTCAGTTGAGTAAAGTGAGGGATGTGCTTACGGAAATGAAGAATGTCGGATTGGTTCCCAATAGGAATACTTATAATATCCTTGTTCATGGGTATTGCAGGTTGAAGTGGTTGAAGGAGGCTGCTGAAGTTATTGACTTGATGACTAAAGATGGTGTCTTGCCGGACATTTGGACTTATAATACCTTGGTTAGGGGGTTGTGTGATGAGGGGAAGATTGATGAGGCTATTAGGGTTAGAGATGAGATGGTGAGTTTGAAGTTGATACCGGATGTTGTTACTTATAATACTTTGATTGATGGGTGTTTTAAGTGGTGTGGCAGCGTTGAGGGGTTTAGGTTGATTGAGGAGATGAAGTTGAGGGGGGTTGAGATGAATGTGGTGACTCACAATATAGTGGTTAAGTGGTTATGTAAGGAAGGTAAGATTGATGAGGCGAGTGATGCTGTGGTGCGGATGGTGGAGAGTGGGGTTTATCCCGATCGTTTTACTTATAATACTATGATTAATGGTTATTGTAAAGCAGGGAAGTTGGGAGAGGCGTTTAAGATGATGGATGAGATGGCAAGGAAGGGTTTGAAGCCAGATGTTTTTACTCTTAACAGTGTGTTACATACTTTGTGTATGGAGAAGAAGCTTGAAGAGGCGTATGAGTTAACTGTGCAGGCTGGGAAGCGGGGTTATATTCTTGATGAGGTGACCTATGGAACTCTGATCATGGGGTACTTTAAGGCTGAGCAGGAAGACAAAGCGTTGAAGCTTTGGGAGGAGATGAAGGGAAGAGGGATTCTTCCTAGTGTTGTCACTTACAACACTCTAATCAGAGGGTTATGCCTGTCTTGGAAAACTGATCAAGCAGTGGATAAATTGAATGAGCTTTTGGAGAAGGGTTTGGTCCCTGACGAGTCTACATGTAACATCGTTATTCATGGTTACTGCTGGGAGGGAATGGTAGAGAAAGCGTTTGAGTTCCATAACAAAATGATAGGGAAGTCCTTCAAACCAGATATCTTTACACGTAATATTCTCCTTCGAGGACTCTGCAGAGAGGGCATGCTGGAGAAAGCTTTTAAACTCTTTAACTCATTGGTTTCCAAAGAGGCTTCCGTTGATGTAGTTACATACAACACATTGATATCAGCAGTTTGCAAAGAAGGGAGACTGGAGGAAGCATTTGATCTTATAACTGAAATGGAAGGGAAAAAATTGGAGCCTAACCGGTATACATATAATGCCATTGTTAATGCGCTTACTCATGCCGGTAGGACTGAGGAAGCTGAGAAATTCATGTCAAAACTTTTAGAGGCAGGGCAAGATGTGAAACCTCATGAAACTTCCCAAGAGCTTGATGCTTCAGGTGATATTATGTACTCAGAGCAAATAAGTGATTTGTGTACCCAGGGAAAGTACAAGGAGGCAATGAAACTATTTCAAGAGTCAGAAGAGAAGGGAATTGGTTTAAATAAATATACGTATATCAAGTTAATGGATGGGTTTTTGAAGAGGCGAAAAAGCGTATCCAAGGTTGCCCAACCAAATTGAAACAATAAATTGGCTATGTATTTATGATGGCATTGGATTTGGAATGCCCATAATGCTGAAGCACTTGTAGAGGTGCTGTTATGATGAAACTGAATAATTTCATGTAAGTCTTCTAATTTATGTCTGATTTTTTAACGAGACCTGTAGTGGGATCTTATTTTTTGTGGTAAGGGGGAAGTATGTGGAAGGTACAGGGAGTTAAATTGTGGACTACGGTGTAAGTATGAGGGGGCACCCAGGGTTGAGTCATATGCGAGGTATATATTTTGTAAGTAAAGGTTGTGAGAGAAGGCTTCTAACTTGTTCTGCCAAAAGATAGCGTTTGTTTATTCTGTAAATTCCCAGAATTAGTTAATCAGCACAAAGGATTTTTTGAGTATGTTAAGAGTGTTGAATTCTCTATGACATTAGTGGAGATTCAAATTGTCATAGCATATTTCACATCAAGACCCTCCCTTCAACTTTGTTCTTCTCATGTTAATTTAGTTCCTGGTTTTATTTGTACTAGTACCTGTGAGAGTTTGATTGCTTGCTGATAAAATATTGTTCTGTTATGTTATTATGCAGTTTCAGACATATTGTTCCTTATCTGAAGGGAGAGATGTAAGGTTGACTTGGTAGTAAAAGTGGAAGAGAGAAAGGGACAGTCTTGGGTTCGTTTGAGCTACCCCTCTCGGCTAACAAAGGCTAACAAAAGCTAACATTTGCTAATCTAAAAAAGTTATGTAGTTTCAGTGTAAATGTCCTTCACTTCTGTTTGTGAATCTAGTGATTATAGTGGTGACTTTGCATTTCTTTCTTTACGCTTAAGTGATGTGAACTTCTTCATTCTTGATCTTTGTGCAGAATTGATGCATAAAGTTAAATTTTTTATTATTGCCAAAGAGACCATATCAACTAGAGAGTCATTTAGAACCTATCCTGGTCAAGTTTGTTAGACTTTGTGTCACCCATCATTGGGTTCCGCTTAGTCCTATGCCTGAAATTTTCAGTCCTCATTGTAATGAAGTATGTTGAAGAACCTACAACAATTAGAGATAAGACCAACTTATAGTGTATAGGTAGGTTAAACCTCAACTTACCAAGCAAGTTTGCAATGTTGAATTTGGTTTACATTCTACTTTCTTAAGAATTATATCTCTAAATTGATGAAGCACATATGAGAATAAAATAAAAAATTTCTAACATCCCAAATCATTAACATATCACTGTTTTCATCAAATCTGTCATGTAGTTGCTGTTGCTGTTGCTGTGAAACTTGTTGAAACTTAGTTCTAATTATGCTTATATGTGGATAAAATGCCGAAAAGGGCACTACTGTTGTAGTTTTTGCATCTGATTTTGGTGCAATATATTGAATGTGAATTGGGTTTATCAGTTTCCCTATACTACCATATACGTATCCTGATTTACTGTTAAATGTGTGACAAGAAGAGGTTGATAATACATATGATGTGTTTAGGTAAACAATTTAATTAATACTTTTTAATGAGTTTATCACAAGAGCCTGTATCATGAGTTACTCACATAAGCTTAAAAAGAACTTATAAGAAGGCCATAGGCCCTGTTTGGATAAAGTTTTTCATATATACTTATAAGGGAAGGAAACAATTGAATTTTCTTCCGTAAGCTGAAATCTATCTCTGCGCTTTAGTTCTTTTAGAAGTTAAAGGAGAGAACTTCTATGTGTTTGAAAACTGATCCCTAATTTTGATGTTCACATGTGAGTAAAATGCTGACAGGCATTCCCGTTGTAGTTTGTGCATCTGATTTTGTGCAGCATTTTGGAATTTAATTTTATCAGTTTCACTGTACTACTCATACTGTTTCCTTCTTCCATGACAAGAAGTTAATAAGTCATAGGGTGTGTTTAGGTAAACAACTTAATTAGTACTTATTCAATAGGTATATAATTCGAAGGCTCGTATCCTAAGTTTAATTGTGAATTTGCATAAGCTAAATTGGAGTTTGTATGGTCATAGACTACTTTTAAAAACCCGAAGAAACTCCATGAGTTCTTCCAAACGCTCCCATAACTGGATCCAATCTATGTAAATAATTGAATTGAAATTATTTCTTTGAAGACTCACTCAATTTTATATGCTTTGGCTTTAATACTTCATTTCTAACCATAAGGTGCATGTGAAACACTTTTTGTGTGTCTGATTGCATTATTTGGAATGGATCAAAAACATGGTTTTCTTTGAACCGCTGCTTGGTATTGCCAGCAACTTTTTAAATTTTTTCCTTCTTTGATCAGTGACAATTTTGTTGGCCTATAAGTTATAACTTTTATCAATGTATATTGCCAATTATTTTACCATATTAAATTCACTTGCTCGTGTCTTCTTGCTGATTTATGTCACTCTGCTGGATCATGTTGGACCAATATTTCTAAATTTGATTTCCTCTTTGACTATATTGGGCTTGTCTTTCGGCTTACTCTTTTGTAGCCTAAACTTGTTTCTTTGAAACAAGAACTGATATATGCACTCTTTAATTATAACACCACCTCTTACTGTCATTAGGTTAAAAATTAGTGTTTAATCATTATTTGTTTTGTTTACTTAATTGAAATAATTATTTATGGTTTTCTAAATTTGTACAGAATCTTATTTTTATCTTCACTTCATGCCTGTCTATCTCAATTTGTTCTTTCGCTTTACAGTATTTTGAGCCTTGCGTTTAGTTGAATTGTTAACTTATACCAGGGTCTTCATCTATTCCCATATACCTAAATGGAAAGGAATTTAACATGGGGTTTTGGAAGAAATATTTAAGAGAAATTTTAAGCTTTTTTTTTATTGTTTAACTATATATGGTTTTGCCTGCCTTGTTGATGTCTTTTTCACAATATTACTGATGTAAAAATATAATTGTAAACGACCATTTTGGTGGTCGTTTAGCTATGAAAGTACACATCGTTATGTACTTATGATATTCACTGCTCAAGCATTTTATTATGCATACTAAATGATGACTGTTTTATTCTTATGATTAACTAATATGATGCTTCGTTTTATATTTCTCACCCTGATTGCTATGTTAATCACTAACTGTCTAAATAAATTTATAAACGTGGTTGGTAAATATTTTCAGCAACTGTAGACAAGGCTTGGAGGATTCTTTATTTTAAATTCTGTCGTTGATGTTTTGAACATTTTGCTTAAACATGTTTTTATGTTCAAATATATCATGTATACAAGTTAGCATGCTCATTTTGATATCATGGTTTCACAAGTTTTTCCTGCAAAATGTAGTAAAAGAGGCTTAACTGAGTTTGCTTGGGTAATATCCTTATTCCCATAACAAACCAATCACTTGAAGACTACGTTTTGCATGATCTTAATAATCTAGGGGATGATGATGATGTTAGAAGTTACTACAAGGCATCAGATATTACTATGACCAGGATAATAAGTGTATGCTAGAAAGGGGGACCCTGAATTAGTGTAATTATACCATTATTGCAACAGTTTTGGTTACTACAAAACATGTTTTATATATATTATTTAATTGAGTAAGAATTTTAATGTGATCTCTTATGTAAAATTAACGTTCATATACAAAATCTTTGTCTGCTCTGTTTAAAAATATCTGGATTACTTTATGCTTTGAAATTCTGATTTTGACATGTGATCTACGACATTTTAAAATGTCGTTAATATCAATTTAATCTAAGAGACTATATTAAGTTTATTTTACAAAAATAAAAATTCAATCAAGTATTTTTTTTAAAAAAATAGAGATTTGACTAAGAAAAAAAAACATAGCAACCATAATGAATCAAAGATTTAAAAATAAAAATTAAATTACTAATTAAACCTATAAAAAAATTATAAAAAAAATTATAGAAACACCGGATAAAATTATGGAAATGTAGAGAGAAATGGCCGTCTTGCAACTACGCAAGTGACTTTCTCAAAATTAATTTTTTGTCTCAATTCCTTAATAGTAGGCGCGGTGCATATGGAGTATAGTCCAAACTAATAAAGAAATTGGGTTAGTCCGAATTGAATAATTTCAGCCAGGTAAATATTAAGATTAGATTTGGACAACTTTCTTCATGAGAACTTCTAAAATAAAGTTAAATAAACTTTTTCATAAATTAAAATTAATCTACACATCAGTTAATAATATGCATAAACTCTCACATAATACATAGTAAACTTCATTGTTTTTATATATATTGTTCTCTTTTAGAAATCACTCTTTATTAAGGTGGTCCAACTTACCTTAGAAACATTATCATTTCACTGGTAAAACCTCAAAAATGTGAATTTACTAGGATATCTAGAACCGAGAAGAGGTTACAAATTTAACCGAACCAATATCTTAAACTCGGTTAAAATTGAACATAAAGTTATTATTTTTCATCCAACTTTACTTTTTAACTGTTGAACTCAGTTGTTGGTGGGGTTTGCATCCTAAAACAACGTTTGGGAGGCAGGTAGAAATTTAGATTCCTTGGGAATTGTTGAGGTACAAAGAGATGAGGTAAAAGTTGATTAATTATTGATAATCATTATTCTCTTCTTGCATGTTATTGTGAAATGCAACTGCAGAAGGTAAAAATGGTAACTAGCACGTTAGGTTAGGATTAATTTTGAAAATTTTGTTAAGTCCTTTCTAGAAGCTAGCTCACAAAAGTTATTACTTCTCTAAAACAGAATCACAATGATCTGTTTCTGGCTGTGTAGCATGAGATCATATCAATTCTGATTAAAAATGTGCGAAAACCAAGTTGAAAACTGATATATGATATATCCAAAATACACATTAAATCAATGAGAAGGATATAATGGAACAGTGGATGATGATAAACAAGGGAAAGAAAAAAAACAGATGGTGAAAGAATGGATGAAAAAAGGAATCTTTATTCTTTTTCTGTTGTTTATGTATAAAGTTTTCCCTCATTTATGCCAAGAACACTTCATTTGGAATCTTAACTCCCTAGCTTTCCCTTTAGGCCTTTAAGTAGTCAAGTGTTTTGATTTGATGTGACAAAATTAGTTATAAGAGCATCCATCATCATCCATGAGATAGATACTTTTGATGATAGTCCATTGCCATCCGAAAGCTAAACTTTGCTCTTTCTTCTGCATATTTAATTGTTTATGTTAATGATTTTCATTACAGAGAAAAGCTGGATTAGTTTGGGCCTTTAATGAGGTATGGCAACCTTTAATAGGAAAAAAGTGGCAAAATTTTATGTACGATGCTTTATTTGGGGCTCAAATCACTGTTATTAGATTCCGATGGAATATTATTTTTGGACCCAGTAATCAGACACAAATCTTGAATCATTTAGCATTTGCAAGCAATCACAAACCCAGAATATTGGGCTTTCTGGCTTGCAAATTTATAAACTTTAACCTCTTTTTATAACCTTCAATGATTTAGGTTCACTTCCTTTGTAAGAAAGGGAAAAAGCTACTTAATGTCGGTAATCATTTATAAACTTGTGGTTGGAATCACTCATTTCTCTCTCTCTCTCTCTCTCTCTCTCTCTCTCCCGTTTATCATCAGATGAATGAACCCTTTCATTATTTCTTTCTCAATCTCTACGTACATATCATATATCCACAACACAAACACCAACATTGCAGCACGTTTTTTGAGGGTAAGTATGCAGTAAAATGAATGATTAAGATGTTAGAATTGTTTAATTAGCAACACAATGAATGACATTATGTTTTAGATTCTGCCTTGTGTCCCACAAAAAAGATATTTAGATGTTATAATTAATTTCATGTGGACAGGGAGAGATTGTTAATGAGAACAATATGCAGAATGAGAAAGAAGAGAATCTAGAGTTTGTCAAACTGGGGACACCAACACTCTCCCACTTGGAAAACCCTTTCTCAGAAAGCTTCTAAATAATTTTAAAGTGAGCATCAGTGTCTCCAATATGCCCTAACATCAAGCCCTACTTCCTTTGCTTCCAACTGCACTAATATTCTCTCACCATCATTTTTAATTTTAATATCCATTTTAAGGTACACTGTCTTATTGTTTGACCTAGTGCTCAAGGCATCACAACCCAATCATTCCTCTGCTTTAACCAACCCAATCTTTATCAGTACTACTACTGCATTAAAGTCCTTCCATCATTCATCCCAATTCTCAATCACTCTTATCCAAACCTGCAATCTTATTCTGCTCACACCCTTTTACTTCTACACGATAAAGATCCAATTTTTTCCTTCGCATAATCTCACAAACCTCTCGTATGAAACCAGATAGAGATAATGGCATCATGGGAAATGGGGGCAGGACACTGCATACATACAAGTGCTATCCAACCATAATTTGTTTATATAGTAACTTTTCTAGCAAAAAATGTGAAACTGAAAAGATTAAATAATTCGTTATAGGAGAATCCCATGACCATGAGGGAGCAGGATATGGAAAAGATGTCACTTCTATTTGTGGAAATTTGTGTGCTTTGCTTTGCTTCAGAAACCTACAGCTACACACTGAATTTTTTTTGTGTAACTTTTCTGTTTCTCATATCTGATGATTAGTTACAATAAAATTAAGTTGGTGTTCTCTACAAACTCCACAGTGTTTTTAGCAAGTTAATTGTTTATTTTCATGGCATATAAAGCTGTTTCCAATCAGTGATTTTTCCTCTGATTCGGGCACTGTATCTGGACTAATTTGATTCAACTTTACGCCAAGCTTTACAACCATATCCTTTAATTCGAAAATCTTTGATTTGTTGTTCCTACTTAATTTTGGCTTTTCTTGCTTAAAGGTTCTGTACTATATATATATATTCCTCGATCACATTCAGATTTATAAACAGAGCTAAGAAAGAATAAGTAAAAGTAAAAGTAGCTGTAAAAAATAAAGACAGAAAGCGTGTGTGATTGTGAAGAAGTCAAGAAATAAGTCCAACTAAGCAACGACGCGTGGACCTTTCTTATGCTAAACCCACAAATATTGGAATCCAGTTTTCTTGCAATACTGCTATAGTGGTGCGTGTTGTGTTGTGTTGTGTTATGTTATGTTATCTTAGTCCAAGGAACATGGTTCTTCTTATGGGATAACGTTGTTTCTTCTAAAGGTGACTAATTCAGTTACGGTTCCACCAATGGTTGGAAAACACTGAACAAGTCTTCACCTGCTAATTAATCACGCGTTTCATCTTAACTTATGCTTCAATATTTTCAATTGTATGAAGGCCAGCTTGACATTGAGGAATGTTGGTTTCTCTACCTTATTTAGTGCTACACAAGTCATCAATGCATGATACACATGATGTTGAAATGCTGATTAAGGTTCTTTGATTTTCATCTATTCATCTTACTGTTCTTAGCGAAAGTAATCACTTCTAGAATATTTCTGTTTCGTTTTCCATTTTCTTAATCCTATGTTTAGGTGTTCAAGTAGAAGATAGCATGCGGTTTTTGACGTTGTTGCCTCAAGTTCTCTAACGTGGCCCGACTAATTAATTTGTATCGAGTTTTTTTCTGAATAGTGACAAAATTTATCATGCCCTAATAAATTTGAGGAAAATTATCTTTTTGACAACCAAAATTTTGACAAACTTAATAAAGATTCTAAAAATAGAATTAAAGTAGATTAAATTTTTATTTTTTAATTAAAATAAAATAATAAAATAATACTTTTTTATCTGAATAAGAAAGTTTGTCAATGTCAAAAACATTTTGTTAACCTATCATATCATAACTCGTTTGAGAATATTGGTTTTCCCACCTATAAAATCCTACAGCTGTTATATTTTTACACAGTACTGGCCATAATGAAGTGTAAATTTGAGAACATTGGTGATTTTTGGGCTCTGAATTTCTCATTTTGCCATAGGTCAGAAGTTACGGTTTCAGTTTATGGAATGTCGGTTGTAATTGAGCGAATTTTCCAAAATTTGAAGAAAAAAAATGCTTAAAATAATTATGAACTGAATTGACTTAATATTCTTATTTATAATGAAGTTTGTTTGACATTAAGAACATTATTACATAAGAAGATGACAGTTTTAAATTGTCAAATAAATTAGTCTTGAGCTTAAGTTTATTTCATTATTAGTTTAAGAAGACTCTTTGAATAGAGAAAAAGTTACTTCTAAATGAATGCATTCTCATCCAATTAAATTTTAATTATAAAATCATGTACACTAAAATATACAAAATAATAAATAAATTTATTTATTGAATGAGAAGATGGAGTCTATGAAGCATAGATATGATACTGATACGACACGTATTTGATACACCGATACATTTATTTTGAAAACAATAATACATAATACGTGATATATGCATATTAAAAATATATAAAAATCATTAAAAACATGATAAATATTTATATTTTATTGTGTTAATCCAAATTAAAATCAAATATATTAAGCATTTTTAACATAAAAAGTTATAAATTATTATCATAAAAGTATTACTAGTTTTCATATTAGATATTTCATTGATTAATATTAATAAAGTATCATAAAGTATCAGATACTAATATATGTAGACACGGATATACGATATATAAATTGAAGTGTGGAAACATCATAGTATGTAACTAATTGAATACATCACGGATGACTAACTTCTATTATATTTATTCATTATTAAAAAATATATTTTATAGTATTTTTTGGAGAAAAAACTTACTATTTTGACAAAAGATGAGAGATAATATTTTTTTAAACATTATTTACATGTTTCGTTTATTATGATTTTATATGTTATTTTATTTGTGTGTGTTTTTAGTTTTAAGAAAATTACATATCAAATATGTTAATTTATAATTTATTGTTGAAAATTAATGAGTATGATTAAGAATGAAGTTAAACTTTCTTACTTTATTATAATTAATTGAAATTAAAGTTGTCATTTTCTTTTTTGTTTTGTAAAGATTTTCTTGCCCGATAAATATGGGATTAATATCCCAAAATGTAAAAGGTGCTAGCTAGCTTCTATAACTTTCTTTCTTTTCTTTAAAAAAAAATAAAATAAAAGTGAATATTAATTTACTAAAGTAACTTTAACTGAAAATAAAATGCAGATTATAACAAGTATCTCTCTCTTTAGTTCAATTTTTTTATATATTTTTTATTTGAGTAAAATCTCACATGGGCTCAAATAAGAGAGTATGGGCTTTATTTATTTAATTGGTCTCAGATACACCTTTTTTTTCTTTTAATAATAAAATATCAAAAGTATGCTATTGACATCTAATATAGTATTATTAGAGATGGAAAAAAAATCCCCGCACATATAATAAATATATAATTTTAATGGATAATTGATATATATATATATATATATATATATATATATATATATATTTATCTATTTTATATATATTATTTTTAATAATTATCAATAAATTTATTTATTTTTTTAAAAAATTAAGTAATTAAAATAAAATTATTAATAAAAAAATATTAATCATGGAAGAATTATTTAAAAGTTAACTTCACATATTTTTATTTTTTATTTAGATTTATAAAATTAAAATTAATTTTTAAAAGATTAATTTCTTAGAAGACCAAATTTATTTATATTAATATCTTAGAAGACCAAATTTATTTATATTAATATTTTAGTGAATAATTTAATTTGAATTGTATTTCAAAATTAACTTTTTATCTAAATTTATATTTTAAAGTATTTTATTTAAAATTTAATATATATATATATATATATATATTTATTTATTTATTATTTTTCAAGAAGTGATTATAGAAGTACTTCTCGATATGTTTTTGTTAATAATTGTCATAAAGGCTCAACATAAGGAGTACTGGAAGCATTTTATTTTATATTTCCAGTAATTTAAAATATTATATTATTTTTTTAATTTTTTTTAAATATTATTACTATTTTTATTTTCATTTTCTTTATCAATATTTCCATAACCCTTTTAAACATTCACTTAGTAACAATAGTCAGCGTCGGTGACTTTATGCCCCCTTCCCCGTCTTGTTTATAATGTTGGTGTCTCTTCTATTTTCATGCAACCAAAACAATTTGTTTTATTAATAATTATAACATTAAAAAAGCTTTCACTTTTATTTTTTCTTTAATTTCATCTTTTTATGAAGCTACTTAATTAAGCAGTGTCCGAGTAACAGGAGACAGCTTGTTGTCCCAGAATTAGAAATTGATTAGCCATAATTAATGAATATAGTAATGAAGTTAGTTAGATTGGTAATTGATCTCATCTTCAATTCCTCTTGATTTCAAATAATTTGAACTTTATTATAAGGTCCACATGTGAAGGACCTCTTATTTTGTTCATTCTTTTATCCTTAAAAAAATGCCCTACTTCTTCTATGGTTACTCACTTGGGACCCTATGCCACCAAGAACAAAAAAACAAACAAACACCTTCAACATTAATATACACAAAACTCTCATAATCACACAAGAAATAGGCACATGCAGTAACATCATTCTTCAACATTAATCTAATCATTCCAACATCAGTGGACCTGGTTTCTTAATTTGGCATTAAAACATGTTGGATTCGATGTCAACAGTTTCAGCCATTGGGATTTTTGTGCACCAAGTCATTCTAATTCTAGGAAGCAGTTTTTATAAGGCAAATCGACCACATTTTGAAGACCGTTACTACGTAAGTAAACACTGAATCAAATGAAACATCCACATCACATCATGTAAACAAATAAGTGTATGAACTAGAAATGAAGAACACAAAAAAAAAAAAGGTCAAATGGCCCAGTTGAAGGGCTGTGAAGAGTGGTGACTACGTTGAGTATAGACTAAATTAAAGCCTTAAAGTATGGGAAGATTTATGATGAAACCTTAAAAGACAAAAAAAATGGAAGAAGAAGATAAACACCCACTAATCCCAACTACCTCACCACAAACCCATGTTACAAACTATGTATTTTTCCAACCTCGGGGAAAAAAAGTAACACATTGATGTGGGAACAAGAGAAAGGGATAATTTGCTTTTTTTTCTGAGGTCGCAATCTTTAGTTTGAACTTTTCAATGCAAAATATATAATAATTCTTTTTTCATTTTATTTCCACGAGCTAAGGTTCAATTCTCAAAAAATTGAGTGATAAATGGCCTACTTTTTTTGTAGTCTATTATTATTGTTAGTAATAATAATAATAATAATAATAATAATAATAATAATATTTAGATAAAAGGAAATAGGGGTAGGTGATTTTGATTGCATTGGGACGTAGGGTAGTAGTTAAGCGTGGTGGTTGCTAAAGAATATTAATGTCTCTTGTGTGGTGGCATGTGTAACTGTAGACATGTTACGTGGTAAATAGGCATCCTATGCGTTAGGTATTTTTCTCATGCCACTCTCTAATAAGAGTAATCAATTTTTTTTTTCATATATAAAAGTAATAATAGGCAGCTAGCACTAGTAGAAGTTTGGACCAATATTGCTGTGCTCAAAAATATTACGAATAAATTCATTGTATAAAATATAATTACCAAGCTCATTTCAATTTTTGCTTTATTTTGACTTTTTTTTTCCCTATCGTGAATAGTGGTTTTTCTCTTTGGGCCATTTGTGTTACTCGAAATAAGGGGTCAAATATTAGATTCTATATTGAGTATTACGTTGCTTGTCATTTATATATATATATATATATATATATATATATATATATATATATATATATATATATATATATATATATATATATATATATAAGATATATAAAAATATAAAAA
>Ga0214545_1000245_pt1 | contig 75831 bp, 28 predicted proteins | sample CNSS4metaG_FD_160064 | JGI IMG/M metagenome (GOLD analysis project Ga0214545, IMG submission 160064) | Root nodule microbial communities from cowpea collected in UCLA plant growth center, Los Angeles, California, USA - CNSS4 | ecosystem: Host-associated > Plants > Roots > Nodule | place: USA...
TTATAAATGTGTGTGTGTGTATATATATATATATATATATATATATATATATATATAAAATTTATTACCATTTTTTATTTTAATATTTTATAGGTAAAAATAGATAAATATCTCCAAAGATACGACTTGTATTTGAATTTAAAATAAACAGTTTAAATTGTATGAGGTTTTTTAGGCATTGACGATTTTTTAAGGAAAAAGCAGAAATTAAATTTAAAAATAGAAAGAAAAAAAATAAGAGAGGCGATCGAATAAAAGGGATAACAATTAAACATTGTATGTATATGCCAATAAAAATTAAAATAAAAAGCTAGTTTGAGAGTTCTGTTTTACTAGTTTCATATATAATATACATTTACAGGAGAAGTGATAAATTATGGAGAATGTTTGATAGAATAACATAAAAATATCTCTAAATTGTGTATTTTAATCTTAAAAGCAACTATAAATCACCACTCTAACAAAATCAATTATTCCCCACCTTAAAAATTGTATATCTAAACGCACAGACAAAATTATTCTATCAATACTACTTTATCAAAGTTTAAAATAAAACGACCAATTTGTCTTCTTATTTTGAAAAGTAAATGTCTAACAAAACATCATTGTCCATATGAAAGATTAACTAACCCTCTAACATTGATCGAAGCCAATACCACATTTAAGGACCACATTGTTTTAATAAATATAAAAAGTATAAATCATATTGTGATAATATCATGATAAATAAATAAATATTATGAATAATTTAAGTGTGAATGAATATAAGTTTTATATCAGATTAAAATTATAAAACTAAATATCATATTAGTAAAACAAATTCATAAATTCAAGAACATTTTAGATTAAAAATTATATAAATTTAGTGTCAATCCTATAAAACTTAAAATTTATTTGTAAAAAAAAATTTACACTTCACTTATATAATATGAAATTATCTCATTTTTAGTCAATGTGAGATTTTCAACACTTCATAATAAATTCACTTAAAGAAAACAAGAATCCATCAATATCTTTCTTTAAATATTTGGAACCTTATAATCTTATAAAACTTAACGATCTAAAAATCTTACAAATATCAGGAACGGCAAACCCACACATTTATGACCCACTAGCACTATAATAAAACCACTATTATCTTCACCATTTGTTGTATGCATAATCCCAACCACACAAAAAAAGAGAGTCACTATTGGTGTATTTGGACCTTGAAAACATGGTTCGATCAAAATCACAGCAAAAAATGTGGTGATCTCATTCTCGAGCACCCCACACACAACATAAATACATAAATGATTAGGTCGTGGTTAGCGTTATATAATGAAGGCATTTTATTTTCCACACAACACATTGATCCGAAGAAGATAAGGAGAAAACACAGAACAAAAAAAGGTTTGTTAATTTTGATAGTTTGACTTTTTAATGATTGTTGTTTGATGTTACCTTTCGTAATGCGCCAAAACCTTAACAAAAAGGTTGGACCATAAGTTAGCCCTTAATCCGGAGAGAAAATCTTGAATGGGCCACAATATTCTACATGTCACTTTCTTTGTCTTTGTCAAAGAGTGGCACATGCATGCACCCATAATCACCCTCTAAACTCCAATAATAATATTAATAATTCAATATTATTCTACACAAACACCTGTATCTAAATGTCACTTAAATTATAATATGCTAATAATCTATCAACAACTATTCATCATTGCTGCCTTAATTCAAAAACAAAACCACTGATTTACGCCAAAATCTTCACTTTTTTTCGTGTTCCATGTTTGACCCACATGCAAAGTTTTAGTCTAATCATGTTCGCTTCGCCTTCTATTAGCTTACTATGGAAAAAGAAAATAGCCGTTATATATATTTAGACTAACCCTTACTTTATTATCGTAAAAAAAAAATCTTAGTTTTATTTTTATGTATGTTTCCAGATACAACTCATAATATCATATAGTATCATATTGTTTAAAATTAACATTAAAAATATTATATATATATATATATATATATATATTAATTTTTAGAAATGTCTTTCAAGAAAAAATCATAATAAAATTTTAAATTTCAAAATCATACTATTAACTACAAGAAAATCCTTGAATAATAATTAGTGACAAAAAATAATTAATTATTATAATGACAAATTTAGATACTAATTTATAAACTAAAAATTATTGATAATTAAAATAATTTCAAAAAATCATAATTATTTGTAACTAAAATAATTTCTATCACGAATTGGTTTTAAGTTGATTACTCACTGTCATTAGTTATTAAGATTCTGACTACAAAAAAAAAGTTAGTTTTTAATTAAAAAATTATTCTCTAAATTTATTTTTATCACTAAAATTGATCATTATTTAAGAATTTTAAATGTAATAATTGTATATAATAAAGTTGAAATATTATACAATCAAATTTATTTTTTAACAAATCGTTAATACTTCCTAATTCATACATCAAATGCAGTAACTTATTTTAAGATACATAGGACATAGTTATGTTTTAATTATAAAATGTTTTTTTTTTGCTGATCTAAACTGTGTATATCTTTTACATTTTATTGGGTCACTGTCTAAAAACTATTTATTAAGATATTTAATATAAAGGTATTTTTAATCATTGAATTCTATGCTACCTTTCAACAGGGATCAATGAAGAAGTCTTATAGTGATTTTCAATACTTTATAATTTTTTATTTATTGACTCTTTAAGTAACGGTTATAAAATAGAAGTAGCATAAAGTAAATGATTAACAATGCAATGAGTATCCATAATAGTTGTTCTTCAATAGCATTTGTTCATTATTAAGTTTTAGTAATAATTGAGGGAAAAATAACAGTAGCCTCAGGCAAAAGGAAAAAAGTTGGGGTGGTGATAATATTAATACACATATTGTTGTTTTTTAAATATTAAAAAAAATGTTTTGATTTTAGAGTTTGAAACACGGATCGTGTCTTGTTATGGAAAAAGTACAGTGGTGACACATTAACGGTAATAATCACTTGTCTTTTTTTGGAAGATCACGAGCTACTATTGTTTAGCTTGAACACAATTTGAACCAAATTCAAGTGAAGGACATGAAAAAGACACATTTTATTTTAGTCATCTCATTATTCATATGAGAAGTAATTTAGTTTGTTTTAAAGTTCAGTTAAATTGTGATTATTATTACTTTTACTAAGATAAAAAAGTTTATATATATTACTATAAATTGTTTTAAAGTAAATAAAAATAATAATCGAAATATCATTATCTTTCCAAAACATGTTTCACGTTTTTGAAACGCATTTCATGTGAAGGTGTCTGAAAAATTTATTTCGGAAGGCGTTATATAAGTTTCGGAAAGATATTTTGAAAATTCCGTTCTGAAAATTGCATTCCAGAAATACTATTTCAAAAGTTCCAAACAATTTGTTCTGAAAAAATTATAAGATATGTAATCCGAAAGCCACTTTTTTAGAAGGTAAAATAATCATTATGAAGATTTGAGTGATACATTAATAGATTGTGAGGTGCATGAAGTAAAAGTCTACATATTGTTTAGTTGGGCCATTTCATGTGGAGAAAATAAAAGAGAATAAAAATGATAGACTTTAGAACTCATATTCCATGTTAAATTTAATTTTTTAATCGATATATATTTTTTTAATCTTTCTTTTTCATTTATATGAATAAGTAATTTTTTCATTTTATCCTTATTAGAAGTTTTTTTTCTACTTATTTTCTTTCTAATTATTTAATGATTATTTTCTTTCTCTTTTTTTTTTCGGTCTTAATCGCTCAATCCTACACATATATATGTAGCATATATAAGACAATAAATAAATAAATAAATAAATATATATATATATATATATATATATAATATTATATTTTAGTAACACAAAAATCATACATGATTTAATGTAAGTGTACTTTTTATTTTTTTATATATAAAATTAAGCTTTATTATTTTTATTTGGGTTAAATATATTTGTTTTTCTTAATTTTTAGTAAATATTGAAATTATTTTTTTAAAAAAAAATTATAATAGTTTAGTTATAATTTATAAAAATGTGTAAATTTAATTATTTTAATTAAAATTTGTTAAATTATTTAACGTTTGAAATATTTTTTTAAAATAACATTAAAATATAAATGTATGAAAAAGTAAAACTAACTTAAATAAATTTAATAAAAAATTTATTAAAATAACTAAATTTATATATTTTTAAGGTCGAAAAACTAACCTTGGTCAAATTTGACCCAAATTAAAAGGATAAAAAAGAATTTAAAAAGATAGCTAACCCAAAGTGAAAAATAGTATCACTTTTACTCTCTAAAACAATTACGTAAATTATATTTTTATCGCATAGAGATAAATATTATAATTTATAATGACTTTTTTTATGATAGACGCTTTACGCAGATAATTAATTTGGGTCAAGGCCCCATTAGTAATTTGAACTAGGCCCTAAAAATATTGGGATGGAAGGAAGTATATATTCGTTTCTGTTGGCAGTTTATTTCTGCACCTCCATAATTTTTTGTCTGCACTTCCATATAAAAGTGTAGCATTCGGTCTTTTCTAAATTGTATAGTTCCAAACTTATTTTTTTGAATTTTATATTATTCAATAAGGAAGCTAAAAATAGCTTGTAAGTGATTTTAAAGTAAATTTGTTTCTTAAAAATAGACTTTCAGATTGATTGTGTAATCTGAAAGCTAAATAACTTGTAGATTATCCGATTTAAAAGTCAAATGATTTTCGATTATATTATGACTAGTGTAACACAGACGCGAACGCGTCTGTGTATGCATTTTTTAAATATACGTGATATTATATTAGTAGATAATAATATTATAAAATTATTAAGTTAATATATATATATTAAAATTATATTTATTAAAAATAAAGTGAAATATATCGGAACAGATAAAAGAATAACCATTCATAAATAAAAAAGTAGAGAAGAAGCAGAGACATCTGATTTTATAAAAAATTTGTAAAAGTAACAGTCAATTCTTAAAAATTTAATAAATTATTATATTTAAAGGGTAAAATCGGTATTTTGAAAAATGGACACAAAAAGAGCAATCCCTTTTATATATTGATATAGATAAACAAATTATTTGAAAAAAAAAATAACTTCTGTATTGCACAATATGGAGATTACTTCTGGACTTTAATATATAGAATCTATAAATATTCTTAACTTTCAAATTATGTAATTCAAAATTTGTTTTTGTATAAAAAAATTACTTCCAAATTGGTACTGCACCATTCAGAAAGCTTATACATTGCATAATCCGAAAAACTTTCAAATTGTCTAATCAGGGAATTATATTTTATTATATAACATTTCAAAAAGGACAAAAAATGCAAAATTTATTATGAGTGTGCACGAAGAAACTTATGGAGGTACATGAAGAAACTGTCTTAAAAAAGCCTTCAGTAAAAGCCATGATTAATATTATTTGAATCTTTTCTTGATATTATCAGGTGTAGTTAATAATTATGGGTTGCAGGAAGTAAAAGCCTTTGGTTAATTGTTTCAGTATCAATTCTTTTTCAAACTTTTCCCACCAAAAGGCTTCTTTGTTTTTTTTTTCCTTTCTTCAACTCTGTCGTACCAAATAATTTATCACCTCACCTTCAATTGAAAACTGTTTTTTTTTTCAAACATTTGTATATGATGGATTAATTTAGCTATGAATTAAAGAAAATAGTTTAAATTTAAATTTTGATAATTTGATGTTCCTGGTTTTTTAAATTGCCATTACTCTTTCATTTAGTTATCGTTCTTTTATAATATGTGGTAGGTTAATTGAAACGCGTCACTTTATTAACCTAATAAATTTAAAATATCTGAGTTACGTTAGGATAACTAGACCATTTTTTTTTAAATATATTATTATTATTTTCAAAACATATAAAAGGAAAGTTTATTTAGCATCCCACTCTTATTTTTCAATAGGAACATGTATTATGACATGATCATGCATTTCTTTTAAATAAAATACTATTATTTTTAAAAATACTCAAAGTTTCGATAGTTTATTGACGTCAATTTAATTAAAACCCACCTATTCTTCAAATTTTTTAAAAATGTAATTATACGTCTTTTTATAGTATTAAAGACATTTAGAAAAAGATATAATAGTTTAGTTAAAATAAATTTTCCATAGTTTATTTTTCTTAAAATAAACACTCGTAGATGAAGGAAATATAAATAATAAAAATAAATCACTCAAGATAGTTAATAAAAAATTCCAACTAAGATTATTTATTGAAAAAAATTCATAGGTACTTCATAAAAAAATATGGTTGTAGAACATATTTGGTTGTCAAAGTCTAATTTTACTATCTGCTTATTTATTTCTAAAATACAAAAAATTATATATCTGAAAAATGACATGTTAGGAATTAGAACCTTAATATGATTGAGTTATGACTAAAGTGGTAGAACCTTAAAAAGTGGTATATATAATATATTATTTTATTTTTCATTTGAAAAAATCAAGTATTTGACATGTGTATTATTAGATGACGCCAGTGGTTGGGCTTGGCCTCAATAAGATAAGAAACAAGGGCTTTTCCTTACTTTTCCTTCTCTTTTTCTTTCTGCGACACCATAAAATTCATAAACCCTAAATTACTTCTTATGACAATTATAATAAAAAGATAAAAGTATTCCTGCACCTTAATTTTTATTATAAATTTTATCATTTTTATTATATTTTTGATAGGGGATAATTTAGAGTTTGTAAATTTCATGGGGATGCAGAGAAAAAAATAGGAAGGTATGTTTAAAAACATGATATTTAGGATAAAAACGTGAAAACGAGTTAATTTGACTGACATATGTTGGTTGATCATAGATTAAAATTTAGCTTAATTCGGTTTATTTGTTTATGAGTCAAAATTTTATAACATAGTTCAACTTTTTATGAGTTCGAAGGTCAGGTATGTTTATTTATTTAATAATATTTTATTTTTTAAACTTATTTTATATATTTATTATATTACAATTAAAATAAATTTATTTGACTATTCTTTTTATAGTAGTACAATGAGAACATCAACATATTTTTATCAAATATTGCTATAAAGATAGTAACTTAAACGAAGTATCAACCTATATAATTTCCAAATATATAAATTAAACATCTAAATTATTTAAACACTATTAAATAATATTGTAGTTCGTATAAAAATATCAAATTGTCAACATAAATAACTAAAATAATAATAAATAATTACAATAAAAAAATATGAAAAAAGTTGTAAAAATAATAAAATATCGTTATTAGTGTGGACTCCAACTCATTTAATAAGTGAGTCAAAATTAGTTTACATAATCTAAAAAGACTAAATTTCTTTTGATTAACCTGACTTTAGTTATCCTATTTGACTCGCAAATTTGAACATGATTATATTTTCATAGTCATGTATATCTTTTTAATTGACAAATGTTAGTTGTTAGTATTTTATGTCCGGGAGAGTCAAAACCTACCAAATGTCCGACTCTTCCTTCCAAAGAGTCATTGTTTTTGTATAATAATACATATATAGTTAGTTAAAATATATTAAAAGAAAATGCATTTTGTGACATTGACATGTAGAAGGCTTGCCCATAAGAGTATGTTTGTGAAAAGTAGAATTTTGTAGGCCCAAGTGCACAAGTCCATTGTGGACATTGGCATGTGAAGAGAAGAAGGAGCAGAAGAATGATGGGTCTTTGTGGAGGAGAACCCTATGTTTTTTTTTCTTAATGCTTTTTAGAACTGAATAAAAACAGAACATCTACGTCGGATTCTAAATTAAGGATGTTGTATTGTGTTTGAATTAAAGAGAATTAAACTTTTTTTCCAGTCTTTGAATAACTCAGTATGGGCACTCATATGGGCTGCTTTTCGATGCTGCATTGTGTTTCTTTGAAGCTTCATAAGGATATTTAGAGATTCCATATTATTACAAGTAAGATTAAATTACAGCATTTAAGAATAATTCTCATCTTATAAATTCTTTTTGTTTAGGATAAGTTTGACTTAAATTTCATTCCTAATATGATATCATAATTTATTCTAATAATTATATATATAGACTCGGTGTATAATTTATATAAAATGCAAGAATATATTTGTTTAAATTAAAGAAAGCAATCAAAGTACATTTTATCAAGTATAGCGACAATTCTAACACAAAAGTTAAAATATATACTATTCAATCAAAATTTTAAAAGAACTAATCATTCAAAACACTTCATCAATAATAGTTAATACCTCATTACATCAATTCAACATTATTCTTAATAATATTTTTGAAAATTTTATTGAACTCGAACATTTAAGATTAATACTATTACTTGGTCATTGAATTCAAAACATTAAAATTTTCAATTCCTTATTTTTTAATGTAAATAACTATATCATCGACAAAAAAATTATCTTCTATTTTATTTTTACAATTTTGTTTTGATGATCTTAAAATAAACTTCCTCTTATAGTTGTAAAAACAAGAACATTTAAAAATTAAAATAAAATGATCTAAATGATCAATAAAATAAAATATTTGACTTTACTCATTTTACCAAAAATTAACATAATTAACCATGACGATAATATCTCATGAGACTTATAATTAAACCTGCGGATAATATTTAATAAAACAAATGAAACTTCAATTACAATATTAAGCAATATTATATTTTATGTAAGTGTTGGGAATGAAAAGTTTTGATATGGTGATGTTGTGAAATGTTTGGTGTAGAGGTTTTACATTATTTTCTATGGTCTATGGATTGTAGATATATATGTAGTCAAAGCTTAATCTATAGCAGTGTAGGTTGAACGGCGAGGTACATAAATTTTAAAAGAACATGGTATCTACTATGTCATTCATCCATGTCTAAATTTATGTACCTTAATTTTTAGGTGTTACGTACTTACGTGATTGCTAAATATGTTGTAGTAACTGTACAATTCAAATTCTGAGGGGTGTACGACACTATTATCAATGAAGTACAAGAAAACAAATTCTTCCCATAATTCACGCTTTTTCCGATCGGATTCCTTCAACATAAATCTTCTGCTCATGTTTCTAACAACCACAAACTAATAGAGATAAATAAAATATAATGTTAGTATCGTGGTGTTTGATTTAATCTCACATAGCTTAGAATTGTGAGATGTGGTTCTCTATTTGATTATGTAAGAAACTTATGTAAAACTTGAGGTATATCAGAAATAAAAATACTTGCTAGTATAGTCGTGGATGTAGACATACACATTATATGTTAAATCACATTAAATTCTTATGTCGTTTATTTTTCTCTTCTTGTTCTTTCTTTTATTGCCTGTTCCTAACATATAAAACTATTTATTTTGGTAAGAAAAAAAACTAGATAAGATTGATTTTTATCTCTTATGCTAACAAATGATTATTGACAAGGTTAGTATATATCTATTGAGTTTAATACTCAATCATGAAAATATATTTTTAATATTTTAAATAATTCTTTTTTTGCAGATTTGTTGGCTGAGGACAAGAAATCAATAATTTGATAATAAGTGGTCTCGATCTGAATCTAACAATACTCCAAAAATTAAATTTGACACTCATTCTTGTAGTTTCAAACTTCGCAAAACAGAGATTCCGAGATATATAAGATTTATAAAAATCAATGATCAAATCAGTTTAAATGTTTTAATAATTTCACTTATTCTTTTGTATCAAAGTTTAAGTAGCTTTTATCAATATTCAAATTGACAAAAAAAAAAATCATATGTCATCAAATATTATTAGTAGGTTAATTATCAATTATTTTTCTATCATAATAATAAAAATTGAAAAAAATATAATTCTAAACATGCAATAAAAATAAGACGATGTTATTTCCTAATTTTTAAATCCACGAAACGATAAAATAAGAAGAATAGAATTTGAAAGACTCCTGCTCTTCCATCCAAATAATCAGAATATAAACTAAATGCATAAAAACAATTATATTAATTTTGTCTTATTTTACTTATTTTCTTAAACCAGCCATTATTCAATTTATTATAAAAAATTATGTACAATTTAAGAAATTAGAGTAGAAAGTGAACACTTATTCTATTCCGGACATTAGTATTTTAACACCATTATTTTTCTAACTACCATTGCTATTTTTCTTACTACCATTTAATATTATTCTTATTACTATTCATTTTCTCTTTTTTTAAAAAAAATATAAAAATTAACTTTTTCAAAAACTATTTTACCTTTATAAAAATTGTCAAATGGTATCAAATAAAAATTTTCTTTTATTTTAGGTCAATGTAGGAAAAAACAAATCTTACGAGTTTCGATAATCTTTATTTTTCCATCTCAAATGATAATAATATAATAATAAACATGAATACTTTTATGTTATTTTCCCTAAAACAATGAGTGGGTGAAAGGAATTGTGAGAATTGGCATTGACTAAGTGAAAGATATATAGGAATGAAGTTGAAAGGTGGGTGATTTGATTTAATTGATTATGAGTTATGTAATGAGAATTGTTTTTTTACGTGCAAACTCATAACTCTAAGAATTGGAGTCTTAAAGAACTGAGTCATATACCCTACAAACTTGTAGGGCTGCTGTAATTCTTTAGGGTTACATGTCACATATGTATACATATGCAGTGTATTCGCTCCATTTTCATGTTCTTCCCTGTTTAAATTACTTACTGTTTATTTGACTTTGATTCAGTCTTTTGACTCATTCATAAGAAGTTAATAACAGGTAAAATGAGGTTTCATTACCATAACTTCATGTTCATTGCCTAGCTAGAGCAATTGGTCACACTTTTAGGTTTTAGCATCAAAGACCAATTCTTTGCTTCAGTCTTGTCAATGGCCAATCCTTAGACAAAAATAAATTTAAATTTAAATTACTTAATATTTTTAAATACTTTTTAGGTTTAATTATATTTTTTCCAATATTTATAAGAAGGATGTAATATTTTTAGTCTATTTACTCGTTATATTTTTTTAAATGATTTAATATGATATTTTATTGATTGACAATAGGGTGTCAAAGTGAGTCAACTCGACTCATAGGGGTTGGTTCATCACAAGTTGAACTAAAAAGGGATCAACTTAATCCGACTCATACAGGGTTGGTTCACTTTTTTGGTTGAGCTAAAAAATGATCAGCTCAACCTAGCTCACCTTTTTGGTGAGTTAGAAATTTTGTAACCCGGCCTGACCCACCAAAGATGGTTGACTCACTTACGAATGTTTTTTTTTTTTGCAATTTATTTTATATATTTATTGTATTATGATGACAGTAAATTGACATAATTTATGTTTTATAATAGTGAAATCAAAGTGTTCACCTAATTTTTGAAATATTGTTATTGTTATACAGATAATAATTAAAGATTAAAGTATCAACTAATGTAACTTAACAAATAAATTACTTAAACATTCAAACTGTTCAAATATTATTTAGCAACATTCTAACATTTAAAAATATGAAATTTGTGAACCTATATAACTAGAAATGGTAAGTAATCATAACAAAAAAATTTAGGTTAAATTACTCATTTGGTCCCTCTTTTATTATGAAATTTCAGTTTGGTCTTTAAGTTTTTTGTTGTCTCAATTTGGTTCTCATTTTCTTAGAAATGACTCAATTTGGTCCTCACCGTTAATTTTGACTAGATGATGTTAAAGTCAACGCCACGTGTTAATTTATGATTTTTTTGAATTTTTAATTTTTTTTAATTTTTTTTTAAATTTTTTTTAAATTTTTTACACATGTCACTTCATAGTTGTGCCACGTGTCAAAATGATTAATTTTTGACACGTGGCACAACTATGAAGTGACACGTGTGAAAAATTTAAAAAATATTAAAAAAATTCAAAATTTTAAAAAATATATTAAAAAAATTCAAAAAAATCATAAATTGACACGTGTTGACTTTAACACTGTCTGGTCAAAGTTAACGGTGAGGACCAAATTGAGTCATTTTTAAGAAAATGAGGACCAAATTGAGACAACGATAAACTTGAGGACCAAACTAAAATTTTATAACAAATAGAGGGACTAAAAGAATAATTTAACCAAAAATTTAAAAGAAATTGTAAAAAAAATGTTTGTAGGTTAAGTGGGTCAACCCACCTTCAACTTTGTTCGAACTCATTTAACTCGTGCGTTAAGTAAGTCGTGTTCAATTCAACAATCTTTTGAAATAACTGAATTTTTCTTAGTCTTATCCGACTCAAACCTGTGATGAACCAGATTGACTTACAGGTTAGAACTCATTTTAACATCTCTAATTGACAAGTTTACATTTTTTTTATATATATATATATATATATATATATATATATGGATGAAATTGATTTTTTTTTAAAATATTAAAGTACAATAAGTCTAGTATACATAAAAAAAAAACTGAATCATTGTTATAAATATAGAGATAAAAAAATCATTATTATGCTAATTTTTTTTTTGTGCTGATCCAAATCAAATAGAAAAGTGCGTTATAGTTTAGGTTTTTTTTACTCTAAATTAGTGGATATACAGGATATAAACGAAGGATTAACATTAGAAAAATGATTAAGGTTTACTTATATTATGTTTAATTTGTTATTTTAGCAGTATGATTGAGCAGAGAGGTGGTATGGAAAATGTCTTGATCATAAAATGTTAAAATAATTGTTATCTGTAAGAAATAATTGATGATGATGATCCATTGTTGTCTATTTGCGGTTGGAAGGTTGATGGACTCTGCTTATTAGCCCATTATTAACTTATTTCTCAAACAACACTTTAATCCTCAAAAAGGAATCTATAACTATTTCTTTTAACAATTATTATCATTATTATTTGCTACACATGTATTCACTTCTAGTTATCAAGGGTATTATTTCAACACTTTTAAATGGGATTTTATAAACCAGTACATTTAATTATCACGTTAATTACTTATGTAAAAATATACTTATTAATATTCATTTGTTAATGTTTTTAGACTTAATTCAAGTTTTTGTTTGCCAAATTTATGTATCAAATTTAGTCATGGAATTTATTTCATATAATTTCTATTCAAGTATGTGAAATAATAAGGATTAAAAGTAAGAAATTTATTTATAATTTGATGGAGAAAACCGAATGAATTATGGAATGTGAGATTCGAGTTTGAGCAGAAAGTTTTGGTATTTTTTTTTATAATTTTGGTTAAGTTTTTTTTTTTTGGTAAGCAAAAAATTCATTAAAAGAAAATGATCAAGCACAAGCTGTGAAATTTAACCATACTTTTGGTTAAATTTTCCCATTTAATTGACGAATCTTGAATATACGATAATTCAATTTATAAATATTTTAAATAAAAAAAACAGAGAATTTAAGACTTTCAAGTAGAAGAAAACTTCGAGGAGCTAATTTTGCTTAAATTAAAGACTGTAATCTCTGAAAAAAAAAAAATTGGTGAACCAAAAATATTCTCTGTTAAATTTGTAAGAGTAGGATTAAAGATGATAAAACTTATAAATATATATTGCATAGTTAACAAATATTTATTGCATAGTTAACAAATATTTATATATAACTTATTTAGGATGTTATGTTACATTCACTACAATGTACTATTATTATTATTATTTATTTAAAATGGTTTTTTTGAAAAGTCTAGTTAGGAGAAAAGAAATGAAAAAAATATATATTGTCTCACCACTTTTATTGGCTGAATAGAAAAATAAAATCAGAGATACTGTATCCTTTTTTTCTTAAAAGATAAAGCTGTTCATGATAAAAAACAGAGTGGAAAGAGTAAAATACATTGGGTATTATTAGAATGAGAAAATATATCTTATATTTAAATGCTCTGCGATTACCTAAATTTTTCTTTCACATTACACCTATTTTGTTCTTTCTGATCCTGTTACATTCCAAACAGGTAAATTATTGAAAAACAATTAATTATGGTGTAGAAGAATGATTTCATTTCAGTGTGATTTATGACATGGTTGTGGCACTAGGCTTTAGGCATGTGCAGTGTAGCAGTATTTGTATGATATCAGCAACACCATTAACCCAATATAGCAATTTTAAAAGGAATATTTATGCAGTGCAGTGCAACCATCTTCGGCCTCAGAGACTTGTCAATCACAAGCATTCATTCAATCTGTGGGCCATTGCAGGATATAGCAACTCTGCTATTTTCAGAAAAGACAATGAAAGTTACAACATCTATATTTGCGATTGTGTCAGATGAACAGGATAATAAACCTTACATCACATGAACCATTTAATGCAATACTCATCCAACACACAAACAATTTTTTCACCACTTTCCTTCCTCACACATCATCACTCATTTCCTTCCAATCCGGTTCAAATATAGAAACAAAACGATCTCATAATCTAAGATAAGGCCTCAAAGTAGGAAGCAGTTAATCACCTTTTCTAACTCTTTTTTCATCAAATGTTGGAGTTACTTTTTGTGTAAGAAAAACTATTTCTTGTTAAACTCCAATGCAGGCTCACGTAGTATCCAACAGTGTATTCGATTCTCATGTTGCCTATACATGACAATCAAAGTGAAAAACTTTCGCTACTCAATAATCAATCGCATTAACTTCTCTGCCTAAAAATGGAAAATTTACTGTCACAAAAGGGGAAGAGAAGAGAGATTCCAAAAGTTCAAACTCCAGCAGTGGAATTAATTCGGCATTCAAGTACGTGATGTACTTGTGTTTTACATGTTTATTTATATCATAACAACTTGAACATTAGAGGAAAAATGAGAAACAAGTAAAAGCCTCATCATCCTTAGTTTTTTTAAAAAAAACGACCAACCATATAAAAAACCTTGGTCATCGGAGAGGGCTCTGTGTCTGTCTGTGGTGTGTGTTCTTTTTACAAGATACTGTTATTTTGTATTTTGTTTATACAAGAACAAATTTCCTGAGACTAAAAAGAAAGAAAGCGGCACTAGCTAGTGGTCATGTCATGGTGTCATGTGGTTTTTTATTTTAGGCATTTAGAACTGAGAAATGCATCTTCTGTGACATGCAGTAGTGCGCTGTTTCTTTTGCTTAGTCTCGTTTTTCCAAACTTTTCCAATATCTTGAGCGATTTTCACAGCATCAGAAGAAGCACCAGAGAGCCCTCTCTTTGTGAACCCCACAGCGTAAAGTCCAGCATTTCCCTTCCAACCATGAGGGAATGGCATCTTCGGGTATCCATTCTTTGAGAAAAATTCACCTTCCTGCACATAACAAACCACCAACAACATTAATTCATGTCTCAAAAAAGAAGCTTCTAAAACAGCCCCGAAAGAAAGTTAAAAAAAGGACAAAACCAAGTTGCCCCAAAAAGCCTTTCTGAACTGACAATCTTCTGGGATCAAAATATTAGAAAAAGAACATTTTTTTTTTTCAATTTTTTCAAAAAAGATCTAGAACATATTCTCACCTGAAGCCAATAAGGAACGTTACTGCGGTAACCAGTTGCCAGCACCACTGCATCAACATCAAGCTTTTCACCATTGACAAGCTCAGCTTCTCCATTATTGAACCTCTTGACTCCTGGCACCACTTTTATTTCACCGGATCTAATCTTGGCCAAGGCACCAAGATCCAAAACCGGGGTCTTCCCCTGTGTGTTCTTCAGCTCCAGAGGACCCGTTGAAGGCCTTTTCAGCCCCAACTTCTCCACGTTCCCCAGAACAAACCATGCCAGCATCAAGATAAGCTTGTCAACAAGCCAGAGGGGCAGCCATTGCAGCATCATAACCGCAAATTCAAACGTTGATTTCCCAAATACTTCTCTGGGCAACACGTGAACCTATATCCAAAAAAAAACAGAGCACCCCTGTTAGATTCCATCCTCAAAAACATGTTCTTTTATATACCGATGAAGCTAAGCTAGCATGAAAATTAAACTCACCGAGCTGCGAACAACCATGGAAGGAGAAGCATGGTGGTTGCAGAGATCAAGAGAGAGCTCCATGCCGGAATTTCCACAGCCAACAACAAGGACCTTTTTTCCCCTGAAGCTTTCCCCTGACTTGTAATCACAGGCATGGATGACCTCACCTTTGAAGTCACTCAGGCCTTCAATCTCCGGCATCACACACTCGGCATTCTCGCCGGTGGCCACCACGAGCCACCTGCAAATGTACTCGACCTCGCTGCGTGTGGCGGCAGTGGAGGAAACGGTCTTGACCCGCCACAATCCGCTGGTCTCGTCGTATCTCGCGGACTGAACACACTCGTTGAACTGAGGGTTGATCTGGAAGTGGGTGGCGTAGGACTCTAGGTACTCTATGAACTGTTTCTTTGTGGGGTATTCGGGGAAGTCTTCAGGGAAAGGGAGCTTCGGGAGCTGACAGAATTGCTTAGGAAGGTGAAGTTTGAGTCTGTCATAGGTTCGTTTCTGCCACAGAGAGGCTATGCAATCTGCACGTTCCAGAATGACGAAGGGCACCCCTTGTTCTCTAAGGCATGCTGCCGTGGCAAGCCCTGAAGGACCCGCCCCTACGATTATAGGGCCGTTCACCCAAATGCAACGACGAGAGAAGAAGTCTTCGTGGTCCACTAGGCGAAACAAGTTCTCCATTTTTGTGCTGTGTTGTGAAAGTGGTTTGGTTTTGATTGTTTGAAGAAGGTCGAAACAGAGAAAGTTAAGTTGAAGTTGGGTTTAGATATGAAGTGAAACGAGAATGTGAGTTTTGGAATGAATGGAGAATGAGAAGGCATTGAAGAGCTTAAATAGGGGATTGGGCATGATAGGTGCATGTGATGGAGTGAGGGAGTTAATGCTCTTTCTTCTCTCTTCTTCATTAAAATATTATTACGTCATTTTAAAATAATCGAAAAGGCATATTTTAGTTTAGACTATTTTTATTTTATTTTTTAGTTTTAATGATTCGAGTGTTATCACTGTGGTGTTAAACTCTTGAATGTGCAAATATCGTTTTTGATTGTCAAATCATGATAAGGCAGTTGTTTTGGGTATTTTAGAAGCTTGGTTTTGTTTTGGGTATGTCAATACTTTATATATTTTATAGCATTATATTCTGTGCCATTATTTTATTAGATCCTAGTATGTGGCCTTTTTGTTAAAACAATTGAGCGAGGATTGGGAAATAATTATGTGCAATTTATTCTTCCATCATCACACTCGCAGGGGCTTCCTTTTCCTTTTGGATGTATGAAAATTAAGTTAGGTAGCAACTGATGATGGTGTTTATTGATTGGCCTGGCAGGGGTGAATGGTAAAATTGGAAAATAGAAGAGGTCGATTTAGAAAATTAATTTTGGAAGGGAAGGGGTGTTTGGTAATAAGCAAATGTTGAAACATAATGGAAGGAGAATTAGGAGGCAATGATGATGACATGTCATCCCCATCTGATTCTTGGGGTCCACAACAGTGAAAGAAAGCTCAATGAATCAGCAAAATAAATAAAAAATAAAAAATAAGTTGTTATACAGCAAATAACGCGTAAATATTTCTGTACCTCTTTCGCCTGTAGATATTATCTAGGTATAATTAAGTTTGTGTTAGATGTTTTTAATTAAGGTTTTATTAAATTTTTTATATGTTAACTATTTATATTTTATGTTTTTAATTAAATTATTTGATCAATTATATGATGCGATTGTTGTTTTATTTATTTTTTTATATATATTTACAATGTAAGATTTTATTGTTAATATAAAAATATTATAATTAATATTAAATAATAAGTAATTTTTATTGAAAATATGTTAAATAACAATAATTAATATCTTATCAATGGTGGTAATGAAATAATCTTTTAGTTACGGTAGGCGATAGTGTAAAAGTTGAGAAATATGTCATTATTCAACATGCTTAAACAATACAAATTTAAATCATTTTATCAACATCATTTCATATTAATAATAAAATTGCATATTTTTTTAACGCAACATAAAAGTAGTAAGCAAGATGCAACACTTCACTTAGAAAATATAAATAATAAAAAATAAAATAGAAAAATTAATAAAAACTCAACTAAAAATACCTAAATTTATTATTAAGAACTTCTATGATTTAATATATTGTTCAATTTTCAATAATCTTCTTCATGTAACACTGATAAAAAATTAAGAAAAAATATGACTCGGTAGACTATACGTATTTACTTCCTCTTTTTTTTCGTTCATGAATTTTAACATTTTTTTTATTTCAATATTTTGACAAATATTTTGTTTAAAGAAAAACAATTAATGCGATATGCAAACAATACTAATTCCTTAAGTAAATGTTTGCATCTTTTATTTCTTTTAACATTTTTCATTTTGCAGTGAAATAAAAACATATGAAGAATTTGGAAAAGAAAATTATCTGTCAATCCAGTAAATAACCATGACCAAAAGAAATAAGTAATACAAATCCTAACTAAGTAGAAACTATACTATTTCCGTTGATTTAAAAAATGTTAATAAATGGCAAAGATAAAAGCCAAACAAAATTATGGATGACTAAAATGAAAAAAATAAATAAATTAAAGACCATAAAAATGTTTAGCCTTACTCAACTTATCATTTAAGTAATATCAATAAACAGTAAAAGCTAAAATAGAAAGAATTATATATCCAATAACAAAATAAGAAAAAAAAATATTGAAACTCATATCAAAGTTGGAAAATTTCCAAGGATTAAACATTTATTTAAGTAAAAAATAAACTATAAGAAAATAAAGGGGGAAGGTAACATATATGTATATAAAAGCATTGTTATAGAAAAATGACGATAAATAGAGATTATAGTATGTAATGATGAAGGTGGAGCCAGGTGGAGGAATGAGAGGCCAAGGAGAGTTAATAGAATGGACCCGAATGCATTAAACCATTGCCTCTCTCACTATCCCAACCCCAACTTTTCTTTCTTCACTTTCATATTCTGCACTATTTTACAACATCTTGTTTTCTGTTTGAATTTTTACTTAAAAGATTAAAATTGAAACACCGTATTAATTAAAGATAAAATCAATTAAAAATATATAAATAAATAAAAATAATTCTTAATTCACAAATCGGTAGTTTAAAATTTATTTTCTAATATAATAAATTAGATATGGTTGGTGATATATCTTACAGAAGAAAAAAAAAGTACAGAAAAGTATTATAGATAATTTGATGGTGGGAAAAGGAAGAAAATGATTAAAAAGAAACAAGCACTAGACCCAGCAATGGTAGAGTGCAGATTAGATAGTTCTTCAGTTTGGATTTTGGACTATTAGCTTTTTACGACATAATGCAGTTATCCCTATGGGCTACTTGCACGTATAATTTCTCCCTCATCTACTTCCCTTGAAAGGACACATGAATCTCTTAATTAATGTGCTTCGAATACGCATTTCTACATCCAAACTTTACAAGAATGTCACTTTCGGTGTCCTGTGTATAATCTGATTAAGTTAAAGTAGGTTTAATTAAGAAGTAATAAGTGTTTAATGAGTTGACAGAGAGAAGAAAGTAGAAATGATTTGAGAAGCATGTGCATCACCCCTTCAACATCATACGACTCTCTCCTTTTCATGAAAACATTGTAAGCTTCGACCTTGGCGTTTCTCAAAAGCTCTTCTCTGTATTATTAAATTTGCTTTCATTCATAACTATATACTATAATGCTCCAAGAAGCAATGCTCCAAATGGCTACACACCAAAGATGTATATATGTTCTTTTTAGCCAGCCACCCATATCTGATGCATGATATGATAGGGATATGTGTTTTTATATTTCTTATCCCTAAGCTTCTCACACCACCCTTTGGGAGAGACCCCCCATATTTCACAAACCCTTTTCTTCTGTTACTATGTCACATTTAAATTCCACTTTTTCTTCCTCCAATTATTGATTCTCTCTCTCTCTTTTTTCTTTCTCTTCCTAGGGTTTTTTCTAATTAACAACTTGATATTCAAACTTTATGTAGTCGGCGAGGGTCACTCCTTAACAACTTAATAATTCTTCCTTCACTAAGAGAATAAACGCGCTTTTCTTTCTGGTTTTGTTTTTGGAATATGTATGTAAGCTTTATTTGGTGTGTGTGTGTTTGTGTGTGATAGCTAGAGGGCACTGGCTTATAAGTAATATAAAAGTGTAGTTGCATGAAAAGTAGACCATAATGAGTGATATGAATCACGCGGAATTAAAGAAAAGGTCAAGAATGGCGAAATCATATATATATATATATGTATGTAGCTGGCTTCTTCGAAGTTTAAGGTCTCGTCGTCACTTTTGATTACTGAAATCGGAATCGCCAACTTCGTAAAGTTAAAGAATTTTCATTGGAAATATGGCTATGGCGGTGCATGAGACTATTTGTTTATGAATTTTTGAGTTTGTAGTCCCACTTCCCAAGTTCTATCAAGAAATTTCTGAGTGGATCGATGTTGAAGAAGAAGGTGTGTGACACCGAAAGCTTTATATGCGTTTCTTGCAAAAAGTGTACAAGGTGGATGTTTGTTCTTAGTCCTAGCCAAAGGTTGCTTTGCTTCAAAGGATGCATATGTCCAAGTGTTAACTTTGGAAATAATACCTTCTTATTATCATGTTACTATGGAAATTTGTGTAATATAGTACTATTAGGCAAATTTCATGTTATAAATGGAAAATGATACATGAAAACGTTTAAATATGGTTTAAATATATTTTTAGTATGTAAACTTGAACGTAAAATTAAAATTCATTTTTGTCTCAAATTTTGATACATTTTAGTTCTTAAATTTTAAAAATAAATAGATATAGTCTTTTTAATTTAACTATGTTAAATTTTTTTGACATACCAAAATAACATTTGAGTTATTTATATAATTTTGACAAGTTTCAGTTTAAATGTCAGCTTAAAACATCATTTAACAAGTCAGAAAATGATGTTCTAAACTGACATTTGAACTGAAACCTGTTAAAATTATATAAACAACTCAAATGTCATTCTGAATCACGTTTGATATGTCAAACAAATTTAACATGATTGAATAAAAAAAATTATATTTATTCGTTTTTTAAGTTTAAGGACTAAATTATATTAAAATTTTGGATTTGACGAATTCTAATTTCGTGTCAAAGTTTAGGAACTGAAACATATTTAACCTTTTAAATATTAATGTATTTAAGTTTATAACAACACTCGATACTTTAGTTTTCATTAAAAAAAAATAGTATGTGTCACACTAAAAGGATGTAAATTGTGAATTTGGTAAACCTAAATCAAACGTTTTTAAAATATAACCAAAAGTGCATGTGGCCAAAACAACTCGGCATTTGAAAAAAAAAATAGCCATGTAATCGGAAGATATAAAGATAGTTCTGGAGAAAATAAAATCAAAAATCGGAGGCCATTCCTTTCAATTTTAACTTTAGCATACCAGATTTTATGTCATCAACATTTTTATCAATCAACTATTTATGTGGCTGACACATGCATGGCCCCAAGGATATCGTACTTGCTGAGAATAAAAAAAACTTGCTCTTAGTTAAGTGATTAATTACTTTCATGTCTTATTTTCTATGAAGAATGTTTTTATCCCGTTTAGGTGTCATTATTTTATTATTTTATAAAATATTTTGTGACAGTAGGTTGATGATTTATTTTGGTAATGATTTTGGACGAGTACAATATAGATGAAAAATCAAATTTTTTTTATATTAAAAGTGTTTCTGACCGGAACTTAAAAAAGATATTTAATTTTTCATAAAACGATAATATAAAAGGACTACCTTATCATTAAGGTATTCATAACTGAAAATATTTTTAGAAGGAGACTTAACCAATGTGAAATAACTCATCTTTACAAAACAAATGATTAAAAATTTAAGTATGAGTTTAAATTTTACATCAGATAAAATAGAAAAGTTGAATATCTTATAAAAAAAAAATTCATAAACTTATTGTTTTTAAAACTTTATATTATAGTAGTGACAATTTCTTATATAAATTAGACTCAGGTCTCAGTATTGTATTTTTGAAATACATTTTCTTGAAAGACCCGTCATAATAATTTTGATAAATGTAATATAATAAGATTAATTAAAGTCTATTATCCTTGTTGAAAGTGTAATTCATTTTAACGAAGAGATATTTGTGTGTTGAACAAATAAGTTTTGTCTCAAAACTCATGTTTCAAATTTTCTGTAATAGTTTTTTTTCCTCATAAAGAGAGAAATAAATAAGTATAAAATACAAACTAAAAATATAATAATGCTTTATCAAAATATGTGTAAAAAATACTATTTAAGGTTTCCATTCAAAGATAAAAGAACTTTCAACCGCAACTCTCAAAACAAAAATGAAATAAGACCTTATACAGATAGAAAAGATAAAAAAATTAATTTAGTTTTATGTAAAAGCTAAAGTAAAACATGTGTTTTAAAATCAAGATTTCTTTTTTTTTTTCAAAAATATAAATAAAAAAAAAAAAAACTATCTGGTACAAGAGATATATATACAGATAGAACAGTAAAAGCTTTTGACGTCAACTTCAATGATCAAATGTGCCTTCAAATTCATCCCTAAATAAATATATAAAGAAAAATGAATCCTAAGAGATTATAGTTACGAGAAATGTTATAAATGATAATTTTTTTACACATAAAAAAATGTGAACAGTGACGTTGTTGGAGGAATGTAACAGTAAGTAGGAGGTGTGTAGATGGAGTGAATTTAGAGGCAATTGGATATCTGTCTTTTCTTTTGGTTTATAAAATTTAGCGTTATTTTTGTCACATTTTGTTAGGTAGCGTGATGATATACCCACACATTTTTTCTAGGTCAACTAGGGAATATAAATCTCCCATTTTGGCTATTTTATTAGGCATGATAGTTAGGAAAACAGACATGACGTATAATATTTTAAACGTTAGAGTTCAATGAGAACATACTAAAAAAGACTAGGGTTAGGTTCAATTCATGATTACAGAGGGTCCCAACACATAGCTAATGCAATAACGTTTTTATTAAACTCTCCCTCTCTCTCCTTCAAAACATTTTTTTAATATTTCAAACCCTCTTTCTAACAAATTATACATTATTATGGTCACAATATTAGTCACAGTGTTCTATTTTTCTTTAAAAGAATAATCCTAACTATTCTTACTGGAATCTTAAGGTGAATCTGTGATAGACGATAAGATTTGGATGATTTTTACACACTTTGATAAGGTATTTTTAAGAATTGAGACGCAGAACAAAATTTACATGTAACGAGACTCTTTAATATTCAGTTCAGTAAGAGAGTGATAATCTTGTATAAGAGTGAGTATGAATATATGAAAGTATGAATTAGAATGAGTATCGCTTGAAGAATACTAGGTGTATTTATAATACATTTTTAGACCTTTGACCCATGTGATAAAATAGGTAACATGATATTAACCAGTATCATCACTGAAATAAGAACTTATCTTGAATAAATAATAACAATGATTATAATGTGATACATTATAAAATATACCAAATATCCTATAAATATTTAGTATTAAATAATATCGAGATACAATCACACTGACGAGATTTGCTACTATGTTAAGATCTCTCCCAATAAACGTATCTTAAGATATTTTATAACCTTTTGGGATGGGGCCAATTGGGCCTTGTTGGATTGTATTGATTAACACCATTTATTAGGTCGGGTAAGTACACTTCATTTTTATAAATCCCTGATAATTGAAGGACATCGTTTGCAATAATCATGTGTTCAAATACTTATGTTGTACATTTGTTCACTTTTAGATAAATATAATTCCTCATCTACTCATTTCATATATATTGTTAGCGAAAAACAAATATGATTTGTGTACACTATTAAAAAAAACTTTTTACGTATTTTATTTTAGGATTTGTATGTTGCATGTCAAATGTAATTGTGGGAGATATGTAAATTCACGATTGTTGTAATTATAACTTACATAAATTTACTTTTATTGCACTGACAAATATAAATATTTATCCTTTTTTTTTCTTCTTCTTCCCTTTCTTTTCTTTTTTCTTCTCCTTCCCCTTCTTATTCTTCTTTTACTCGGTTTTCCATTTTCTTCTACGAGATCTAAAATTATATAAAAGTAAAACATCTAATAAATATAAAATTAATCAAACATATAATCTAATCTAAAAATCATAAAAAAGCAAATTCAAGACAAATAAGAAGGACATACATACATAATAATGACTTTATTTCTCCAAAAATAGTCACGTGCGCCAACACTATAGTGGGACTGAAATATTAACATTGATGCAAAAAAATATTGGGACAAAAAGATTCACGTGCCGAACAAAGTGAGGAGAAGTGGCATTGTAGGAACCTGCAGTGCTCACTGTTTGAGCTCTTGCTCAGACGAGAACGCCTAGCTTAAGAGGCTTCTGTCATTTAAGCAAAAGCTTCTAGCTTGAGCGATATTGGTGCATGGACGTGCCCCCATGTTGTTCTCTTCCATGTTTTGATTGTTTGGTTACATGATTGAATAATTTACCTTAAATGCATGAAGTATGATGTCATGAATGGTTTATGAGATTGAATGAGGCTGAGACCTTGTTGTACTGTGTATGGAATGAATCTTGATTAATTGGTTGGTTGAGCATTGGCTTGAAAGTATATGTCTTGAGATAAAAAAATTGTGGTTATGGTGTGAGAAACAAGAATGTGGTGTGGTGTGAGATAGACGTAATTCCATGAGACTCTTGGTGAGATTCCATGGTGGTGTTGTAGTGTATATAATTAGATAAGGATTGCATCCCGAAATTCTAAAGAATCAGTTAGTCTCACGTAGAGCAGACTGATTCAAGTGGTGAGAGTAGCGGGAGACCCTAGTCTTTGACTGGATAATGGCTCTAGATGATTGAAGGCTAACTTTATGTATGGTAGGGTGAAACTCATTGACAATGGCTCTGCAGAGCAGTAGAGGCCACCACAAGTGCAGACATCCAGTGAATCCAATCTTATTATATGTGTCCGGACAATTGACTCATAGAGTCCTCCTGTTTGATTGCTATCACATGTTTGAGTGTCTACTGTTTTGCCTGTTTGAAGTCTGTGGAATATTACTTGCTCAATGCTATGTTAAAAATCAATTTTTATCTCTAGCTTACCCTTTTTGTTTGTGTCTGTTTTCTTGTGTGGTGTTCCTTTTTGCGATGATCACTAAATCCTTAGTGTGAGCAGACGTGGAGATTTCTGGGGATCGTTCGGATGGTAGTGATGTTGCTGCCTAGTTTTGGGCATGGTAGCCGATGCTCTTTTGAGCAACTTTTGTCATACCGTTTTATTTTGCAACTCCTTGCTCTGTGAGCATAAGTTAAGTTGTTTCATGTCTAAGTTAAGCTTATGGCCAAAGTTGTGTGTCTTAGTACTCTTCCTTCAGTATATTATGGCTAACTTTAGAAGGTAACGCTTATATATTTTATGTTGGACTCTATTTTATACCATAAACATGTGATATTTTATTTCTTAAAATTATTTTACTAAAGTGAAATATATCTAAAAATAAAATGTGGCGATTAATGAGCTTTGTAAAGAGTTTATTTAAATGCCCGAAAATAGTTTATAAAAGTATAAGACATTTTTTAATTTATTTTAATAAACTTTATAGTGAGCTTATAACGTAAACTTTCATAAAATAATTTTTTAAGAGATTAATTTACCAATTGAATCTACAATCTATAAAGTAATATATTCCTGCGAAAAATATCAATGAGATAATGTTAATTTGATCCAACCATTTGTACATTTTTTTCTGCAAAAAGGTTTAGTGATAATTTACAATAATAACTCACTAAGTTCGGAATTATAGGAGAAGATGAAATTCTAGTTTTTCACTGTTAGCATTATCGAAAAATAATAATAATAATAATAATACCACGAAGAACCGACCAATAAAAACTAAACAAGATGACTCAAAATCAAAACTTCTTAAAATTTGGTATAAAATATATCCATTGGTTCAAATGGCAAAAGAAAAACTTTAGTTTCTTAAGTAAGGTGTACTCTTGTTAAAAATACTTTAACAAACTTGCATTAACTTGACTTTCAAAGAAAAGAATGAGACAAATTATAAAAAAAAAATTAAAGCCATTTAACTAATATTTATATTTATTTAACAAAAAATGGTGGCAACAAGAGAGAATCTCACGTCCTAGTTTCATGGTGGTGAGAGCAAACACTAAAAAAAATATTATTATGGGAAGCAATAGAGTCTCACATGGTAGAGCAGCATATGATGATAATTAGAAGTGACATATAAAAAAAACCGAACAAATAGGAAGAAGATCTTAAGAAATCTATGAGGTCATAATAAGAACCTTAAAAAGATTTTAGAAGATCTTCGTTTTCTCAAAACATGATTTGTTGTTCTTTTATCTCGTGACAAACAAAAAACTTACAATGTTTGTTGTGGTGACAAATTATAGCGACTTTTTCTGGAACGGAATATTTTGTGGCATGTGTTTGGATATGTGAGATGAGAGAACCAAATCTTAGTAAATATGATAGTTATTAAAATATAATTGGGTGGGATTTTTGTCATGGAAACCATTATCAATTAGATTGGTATGAAGATTAATGTAATGCTTACCCATTAATTAGACCACGTCGTCAAACAAATTCAAAGCCTAATTATTTTAATATCTTTATCTTTTATTTGTTATCATGACCATATATACCATTTTCTCCCACTTTTTACCTACAACAGTAATAAAGGCTATGACCTTTTTTTCAGTTTACACATTTTTTTTTTCAATATTTTTTTTTCAACTTATAAGAGTAGTTTTATACACTGTTAAAAATTGAAATAGTTTTTTTTATTACTTAGCTATTGTGTTAAAGAATAATTTGTATAAAAAAATATTTCAAAATACGGTCATGATATAATGAAAACTTTTGATAAATACAGTTTTCTTGATTTCTAGAATTATTTTCGGGTCTCATTTTATCTTTATTTTAAAGGTATGTTGATAAAAAAAATTATTGATCAAATTTACATATAATATTTTAAGTAATTTCATTAGAGATATAAAATATTCAAATCCGTAGAAATATTAAATAAAATTCGTGATAAATACTAAATGAATATACTTAATAATTATTTTTGGATAATAGATATCATAATTTTTCTTTTATAATTATTAAAGTTTTATTTTATTACTTTTTTTTAAAACATCAAGTGCGTAAAATAAAGTTATTAATGAAAAAAATATTAATTTATGAAAATTTATGAAAATTTAATTTCATATATATTTTTATTTCTTATTTAGATCTATGCAATTTAAGTTATTTTTAAATGATTAATTTTTTAAAATTTACATTTATGTGAAACACGTTCAAATTTGTATTATATTAATATTTTAGTTAGTATTTAATTTCAATTGTATTTCAAGTTTAATTTTTATTTGGTTATATATTTTAAAAATTTAATTTTAAATACGCTAATTTAAGATTGAAAAAAATAAAAAATAAAATATAGGTGTAGTAGTATCTATAGATATTTACAGATATAAAAAATTTGACCAATAGTTTTTCATAGATACCTAACATATACGGAATGAATAATGAGACATTTTTTTTTAAAATAAAACAAATAACTGATAAATTTTATCCGTATTCGACCGATTACGGTCTCTAAATTTTATCACTATGTCCAAATAAAATTTGAATAATCTCAATAATAATATAAGCTTTTATTTACAACTTTTATTATCAAAAATAGTAATGGAACATGCCAACTTTATATTTTCACGTTAGCGCGGTACAAAACACTTGACAAAATAATCATGATGGAAAGTTTGTTTTATATAACAAAAACATAAAATGCAAGAGAGAAAAATTCACATAAAGATAATTAATTATACCAAAAAGACTTCTCCTTTTACATACATTCTCACCTTTTCTCTCTTTTTGAGTTATTTTTGTACTATTTTTCCGAGAAACTGGTTTTCTTTTTCACTTCAAATACATTGCATAAGTGTAAAATCTATTTTTCAATAAATGTCACAAATATTAAAAACGAAATGGCAACATATATATTAAAACTCATGGTAACTTTTCAATAAGACATGTTAAAATTTATCTCTTCTACGTGTTTTCCAGTAAAATAAAACGTTTTTATGCCTAACTATTGACACTTTAATTATTAAAAAACACTTTATAGATGTTTTCATCGTGAAAATACATTTATTTATATAATATAGTTTATTAGTGTTCCACAGATTTTAAGTCTTAGTCATCATGAAAACAATAATAGTAAAAGTCGCCTTTGTTCGAAAGTTTTTCCCTTTTTAAATAGAGTTGTCCACATATTTCGGTCGTGCAATCATATGCATAATATTGACATTGATTATGTTTGTAAAAGTCAAAAGGAGCACATCATTTTTTAACCAAATACATTTCAGAGGACTTCTGCAACTTGATGTAAGCAAGAAGATAAGAGGTGGAAAAAATTGATACCAATAAATAAAATAAAAAATATTTTACGAAGTTAAATTATTTTAAACGAAATAATTAAGCGCACTCATAGTTGGAGCAATGCGTAACACAGTTTTTAATTAGACTAGTAAATATTTATTTTTTAAAATTCCACTTTATTAGTTCACTTATGGTATAGTGAGTTATACTTCATATTTTTCAAAAAAAAAAAAACATTTTATGAATATTAAATGTAAGGGAAAATAATATGAAAAATAGCATGAGTCGGCAATTTTTTGACGAGGACATGAGTGGAAATGACATAAGCAACAGAAAGTAAGTTGGTGAAAAGAAATGTGAATGTGAGAGATATAATTTAAAATGAATATTCCTTCCTAATTATAATAATTTATTAAATACATATTGAGTTTGGCAATTAATGTTTTAATTTGAAGTAAGATTGAAGTGTTGTTGCAGTTAGTGATAAGCATGAGCACGTTAGGGGCATTGCACCTGGCACAACCATGGCTTTGCATGTGGCAGCCATTGCCATGATTTTAAGCTTTCATTCAAATATATTCCGTCACTGTATCCTAGGTGCCGCCCTCGTAGACCCTCTTCCATGGTTCCATGCGCACACATTTCAAATCATCCACTTTTTCCTATTAATCCAAAAATATTAAACTTATTGCTAAAAATCAAAAGAAATGTTAAGGGTCTTAACATTGTGACACTATTATCGATTAATGTTCCCACATATCGGGAGCAGTACTTAAGGTTAAAGAGGTTAATTTGTGCAATAACATGTGCAGAGTGAGAATACCTATGTATTACCATTACCGAGTCATCGAAGAAGGAGAGATTATAGTTTTTGTTTCCCAAGAAAATTCCGTGTGTGAGAACGAAGAGAGTAAGTAAACGTGGTTGAGAATGATAGAATCGAGAAAAAAAAGTTTGGATGTCTACGTGGCTCTTACGAGTGCCAGAAGATTCATGCACGTTCCACGTAGCCCTACCCACTTTCATGCACTTGCTTTCATTTTTATTATCATTATTTTGTTCGGTGCTTTATTCAAACCATCTTTTTTTTTTCAATTAATTATATTATATAATTACACAACATGTAGAGCAAATAATTAGCATCAGCACATTATTACTATTGATTAGGATTAGTGAGGAGTTTTTGTAGGTTATAATAAAAAAATATAGTATTTGTTGTTTGGTATAATTTTGATGCAGTGAGTGATGATTGTTGTTTATGGTGGCCTATTACTCTCCTAAGTGAGGCAATGAGAGTTATTAGGAATTGAATATTGGAGTGAATTGAGATTATGATAAAACAATAATGTATATGGATGACAACAACATACATTTCTCTAATTTACACACCAAAGGAGTTGACCTTCAGGGGTGGTGACGTTACCCACCCAGTAAGCACCTGCATTCTCTAAACTGTCAAGATCACTGAGAATTAAATATATTTTTTTAGTTAATGAGAAATTATAATTTCTTCTTATTACCAAAATAGTTCTAATAATTTATTAGTTGATATACAAAAAAATATATTATTTTTTTATTGATTATTTTCCTAATTTAGGTAATATTAATTATTTGATTTTTATTTAATTGTTATTTGACATAAAAAATATATTTATCCTTTTAATATTTAGATAATTGATAATATCATACTTTTTTTTGTAATTTTTATTATTTAAAAAATTATTAATATTTGAAATATTTAAAGTTGGACATTTTCATTTTTAAACTTTTAAAGATACGATGAGATAGTTAAATTCACCCATAATCTAATTATAATGCTTGTTTTTTTTAATTACTATTATATTTATATATATACACTTGGATTAGAATAGACTTGCATCTTTTATTGAAATTTTGGTTAGAGGGTTTAATTTTGGGATTTAATGTAAAGTTTGTTATATATTTAATTTTGACATATGAAAAGATATATTTAGAAGAAGGAGGCGTAATTTTTGGAAGCACATGGAAGGGCATTATCCGAGGAATGTGTGTGGTTGCCTAGAAAAAATCGTAACCGTCCTTTCACTTTCATGTGCATGTGATCCATTTCCTTCATATTTTCACACTTCCCAAATTACAAATTCAATTTCATACTTCTTTTCTTAACTCAATTATTATCCATTTCCTTTCTTTTACAACCTACTTTAATATTACTAATCAAATTATCCTAATCACAGCTTTGTGTTAATATGTGGATAATTAGTTTCTTTTAAGACTATACTGGCCATTCATAATTCTTAATTTCGAAAATTATATAATTATAAAAATAATATTTACAAAATTACCTTATAATTATTTTAAAAATAGGATTAAATATGTTTTTTTTTCATTGAATATTGAAATTAATTTTTTCTCGGAAACTTTAAACTAATTTAGTCTCTCAATTATATGCGTTTTTAACTAAATTTTACTAAGTTAAGTTTATTTGACGTATTTCATTATATAGTATTTTAGTTTGTTTACACCATTTGACACATTTTTTCTTCAATATTAACTAAAAAACGCATTTAAAACGTCAAATAAATATAAATTTTTTTGATTTAAATGATTAAATCTACGCATATCTAAAGATAAGATACTAAATTGGTTTAAGGTTTCTAAAATGAACTAATTCTAATTTTCACCAAAAATTGAAGGAATCCTTAAAAATAATATGGAATTATCTTAAAATAGAAAGTGTTTTGTTATTTATTTTATTAAGTAAATAAATCATTTTTTACTTATTAAAAAGATTAAAATTATTCCATAAAAGATAAAATATTAAAGAAAACTACATATTTGTGTTTTATTTTAATTTTTAACATCATAATCGATATATTGTATTTATTTTAATAATTTATCATATATTATTTAATTATTATATTTTTTTATTAACATTAATTTAAATATATTAAAATAAATATATATATATATATATATATATATATATATATATAGATGTGTGTATTTGAAAAAAAAGAGAGTATATTTTAAAAATATTAAAATCACGTACAACATTCATTCATGGAACGGAAGATGTGTATATAGTTCTGTCTTCAAATATGTAAAACCCGTTATAAATTAATGAAAGATTAATAATTAATATTTCATTAAAGTTGAAAATTTCAATTGATTAAAAAGAAAAAAATAAAACTGCTTTGAGATAGAAAGTAGTGTGAAAGAATCCTCATTTCGAGTCATTGTCAAAAAGAACGAATAATGTTCAAATAAATATTTCAATGTGTGTAAATGAAAAACTTCTTCTAAAATAAAATTTTAATTATAATACTACAATATTTATAAAAATAATAGCGTATATAGATCCTATTTCGTGTGTCTTTCCGTCATTTGCTTCAATACTCTAATCAAATTAATCACTTTTTTTTTCTTTCTTATTTTATTCCATCAATTTCTTTGGTTTTACACTCCTAACGCGCTTTCAATACACAAATTAAGAAAGCAACTTTTGATCTAGAGAAATAAATAACCAAAGAAAATTAAACACTATATAACACAGCTGAAAATCATTATTTTTTTAATATATTTTCAGATCACTAAAACATCTTTGAATCAATTTGAAAAAGAAAAAAGCCCCTTAATTTTGGGAGATAAGCTCAAATTATAAAACTATGTATGATATATAGTTCAACGGTCAAACTTAGATTCATAATGTTCCTTTTCATTAATGATATGCAAATATAAATGTTTAGACCGACAGTTTATATAATAATAACATTCAGATAATTGTATTGTATTTCATATTCACATTCCTTTTGCCTTTATTCTTTATTTCTTTTATAACACTAATTAAATTTATTTATTTATTTTCTCTTCTCATTCCACACTAAGCTAAGCAAATATATAATGATAATTTGATTTATGTAAAGCCATTAAATTTTATATTGTTGGAGAATTTGAGCAAATGCATATATAAGAATATATAAGAATGATTGATTAAAATTTGAAGGTGATTTGGTTGTATTAATATAATAGTAATGATAGAAGAGTGTTTACTAATGACAAAATAACCACCATAACGGCAAAGACATTTAATGATCGATGTCTGAAGTAGTTAATTGAGAAGAAAGGAATTGAATATGGTTAGAACATGACCAGGCGTTTACCAAAAGAAAAGAAAGAACATGGGTGAAGGATTAGAGGGTTGTGAAGTAATTAATTAAATATTAAATATTAAATGCATGTTAATTATGAAAGGTGTTTTATGACTCGCCGGAGAAACACGAGATCACATGGAAGGGATGCTTAATTAAATTACAATTTGGAATATTTAAGCTTATTATAAACCATTCCTTTTATATTAATTAACAAACTACATGTGGACTCGCTACTTCCACTATTCTCATAAAATATTCTGTTTTTTCTGACCTAACTTCCACGTCTTCTCATTTTTCTTTTCTTTTCATCTCAAAATATCTATTCAAGTTTATTTGTGGGCAGTGTCAATGTAAAAGATTTTATTGTATATTTAATTTTGAATCGGATCAAGTCAAACATGAATTCCACATTTAAATTAAATTTATTTTAACTGATTTGTAATATCAAAACAAATACGCAATTGTAATGAAAAATATAAACTTAAAATTGATAAGACAAAATGTTTGAACTAATTTAAATGTTAATGGATAGTCCGTTGGCTTAGCTGATAAAATATAATATTTTTAATAAATTTTACTAAGATAGACTCTGATACTATGATAGAAAGTGAATTTTAAATCTAATTCAATATCATAAAATTGATTTATAAAGTGAAATTTGTATCTCATTTATATATTATAAGATTGTCTTACTTCAAATAAATGTAAGACTTCTAACACTCATGGGAATGAAGTAAAACAATTTGAGTGAGTGAAAATGTTCGTTAAATAACTTTTTATTTGTTTTGTTGCAAATAATTCATAATTATAATCATTACAAAATTAATAATTTAATATAAAATTTAAATAGTAAATGAACTGAAGTATTTAAGGGGAATTAAATAGTATGATAAAAAGAAATTCTGAAAAAAATAAACTACCTCAAAATATAAATTAGAAAATACGAGTTATGTATATTGATAACATTCAGAAGAATATAAAAAGGAACACAAAATTTCCTTTATCTTTTTTTACCAAACGATTTCTATATATATATATATATATATATATATATATATATATATATATATATATAATTTAGATCAGCAATCATCATTTACTTAAAAGACTGTTAAATATCAATACAAAACTTAATGTATAATTATTATATTAATTTGTTATAACATTCATATTGTTACTCCTTGTTCCAAGTTTTCATATTTCACATCATGTTTTGCTTCCATATTTATTAATTTAAGTTTGTAGTCTTCTTCTTTACTTTTTAAAGGCAAATTTTAGAGATTTTAGGTCTATGTTAACATTTTTACCTTTTTTTGCCCAGACTTTTATTTTATTTATATAAACTTTAGAATTTGTGCATGGGCCTTGTGTAATATGGCTGCTGAGGATGATGGAAAGACTATCTTGCTAGTAACTTAACTATAGTGAAACTTATTTGCTCAAATTAATTAATTAAATATTTGGACATAAAATTATTAGAGCAGCAAAATGGACCGGTTTTTTTTTATTTTAACTTTTTTAATTTGTTTTCAATTTTATAAATTTTTTTATTTTTAATTTTTTTATATATACATATAAATTAACATTAAAAACAAATTTAATCAAATAAAATATTTTTTAATTTTTAATTGAATATTTAATGTTTTTAATTAGATAAATTAAAATAATTATTACATTTACATATTAAAATATTAAATTATTAAATTATAACTAATAATTAAAACTTAATTTGTATGTGTTAATGATTTAAATTATAATATTATAATATATTTTTACATTTAAAAAATAATTAAAAAATAATATTTTTAATTATTTTATTTTATTTTTTAAAAATGGACCAACTGGTCCGTATTTTGACCCGTCAAATTGACGGGATGAACAGAATGGGTCATAACTGACTTATAAATTACATTTTCAACTCAAACCGTCATTTTTAACACGGACTGACCCGTTGAATCCAGTCCATTTTGCAATTCCTAAAAATTACATGTGAGATCATCTTGTTTTTTATCATACTATGCACCTTAGGTACGAAAAATAGCACAACATCGTTATAATTAAATCAATACCATTAATTAACATATGCAATTTTTTTTTTATATAGAATGCATATGTGATGTTGAATTGAAATATACTTAATTTCATAAATACTGTTCGTTACAGATCCTTAATTATGGTTGTTTCCAATTCACAATTTTTGCTTACCTAAACAGTTTAAAAAATACCTCATGTGGGTGACCTTGTTGGTTAATTTTTGTTTAATTAATTCAGTTTCCTCTATTCATAACCCATAATTAATATACTTTTAAGTTTAAATAATTTTAAATGTACTATAAACTAATTTTGTTTCTAGTGGATATAAGATTTTCAATTTCCTAATATAAGATTTTTAATACACTTTTTATGATAAGATATTTATGTTTTGAATATTGAATTAAATATTTATAAATAATTCGACAATGATTTGATAGTAAATAATATAATAAGTTCAATAAATAAGAAATATTAAGATAAATTCTAAATTAGTATAATAAAAAATTTAAATCGTAGTTCAACCTTAAATTCATCTTATAAAATAAGGTTTATGAGTGTGAGATCTACAACAATGACTAATCTCAATAAACGGTCTCGATCTTCTTCCTTTACCTCTGATTGTGATCATTGGAGGTGTTGTAGCACTTCGTGCAATGTTGGTGGTTCAACGAAAAATGGATTAACATCAATTTATAGCGGTATTATTAAGCCGATTTTGACGCAATGGGGGACCACTACTTCAATCAATTAGAAATAAAGTAATGGGGACCATAACCACCACGGACAACCAATAAAGAAATAAACTAAAATAATACCCCACTGAACCCCATCTACTGACACAAACTACACAAAATCATGCAAGTAATTTATAAACCATGAAGAACATCACAACAATCCAACCACAAACAAACCTCAAAACAGAATTATGAAAACCATAACCCCAACTGATTCAAATGTGCAAACCCACGAGCAAACACAACTCCAAAAATTTTAAACCCACGAGCAAACACAACCCCAAAAAACCTAAACCCACGAGCAAACCACTTACCTCCTGATGATGATGATTTGTAAAATTGAAATCAACCTAACAAATCGCAAGTAACACCTGCTTCCTCTGCAAATCTGAGATCAAGAAACTCGAAGATGAAGAAAACGCCTCCAACGAATGTCAATCCCTAATTGCACTCGATAAAATACCTAATTAGAAATTTTTCCCTAAATTGAAAAGTTATCGTTAATAAGCTACATGTACAGTACACGTAACACATCCCAGTATAACATAATACAAACAGTGCCACCTATATAGTGCTCCGTTACTGATTTAAACAACGTCACATAAAAGAACTAAATTTAACACAAATTACGAAAATGAGAACCATTTTAAACATTTGGTAAAAATGATGACCAACAACAAATACTACGAAAATGACGAGGAAAAATATATTTAAGCCTAAAGTAAACAAACTGTGGTAATTAACATGTTATGCAGCTTTCACGATCTCTCTTTCTGAGCTAAGTGAATAATCTCTCCTTCTGTGTCTGATAAAAATGTTTACCAGCTGATGAAAGTGGATGATGGAAAGCACGATGGCCCCTCAGATGGAGAACTCTTCATGCATGCATTTCAAGTCAAGAAATGGGAACATATTCACTTTCTGATTTTGTTTTTGACGCAAAGCCACAAATTTTGTGAATGTAGAATAAGATGTGTGTGCTTATATATATAGATAGAGATATATGTTTCATAAATGTTACTGTGGAAAGTCATGGCTTCTGAACATTGAAAATGACCAACTTGGACTTTCCCATCACCATATTAATTAATATCACACATAAGACAAAAGCTAAGTGATCGAAACGATTGCATCTCTTATTATTGTGACAAGGAATTTCATGACACTGATTGCTTTTTCTCTCAACCTAGTTCATTATAGATTATGGTGCCATCATTTTCACAAACCCTAAGCCAAAAACTATTAATACCTTACTATAGCTACCCTACTTCAATCATATTTTCAGACTTTCATCATACCACAATTTTAGGGCATCATTCTTATCTCCTACACTCTTTTTTTTTAATCCACTACCTAATTATTATTTCAATTTTTTTTCTTAACAATTTTTTCTTTCTAACTAATATGTTAATTAATTCATAAAAATTACAGATGTTAGGTTGCATATATTAACTTTAACTTACAGATATATATACATTTGTTTTGTTTTATTTTTTTCTCTTACTTAGATGTGAACGAATTAGAATATGCTGACAAAAATAGTTCTTTTAGAGACATTTAATAAAGAATTTTTTTTATATATATTTAGAGTGGTTTTTATCTAGTTTACGATTTGTTTAATAAATGAATCAAAATCAGCCTCTTAAAACTAATTCCTGAGCCATTTTAAAACCTAATGTTTACAGATAATTTTTTTTCCAAACTCATTTTTTACTACAATAACATACTATTTGATTGTTGAGAGTCTATACACGTTAACCTACCTTTTAATAATGATATTGAAGGTTCAATTTTAAAACTTTTAAAAGCTCTATGACGTGTTTATAGATGATTTTCGTTTATTTAATTTTTTACGTTTTAATTGAACAATTATTAATGTAATTTTAGAAAAAACATATCTAATATTACAATGGGTGTCATTTTCATATCTAATGTTTTTCCGTTATCATTAATTTCTTCGATTTGCTTGATGCTTACAAAACTCTTTATCCTCGTGAAATTAAGCTTGAACATCTATGATGGTCCAAGTCGAGAAATTCCATCGTTTATGAATGATAAATATTGTCGATAGCATGTCGACCAATATGAAAACTTTTTTGATAGATGTAATGTCTAATCTTTTTCCATTGGCTAATGTAATTTTCTCATTTCTCTAATTCAATGACAAGAAATTATTACAGACAATTATGGTTGGTTGAACTTCATTGGATGGATGGTTAGAATTTAAGACTTGTCGACATTTGTTTCCCAGAATCATTTTCTGTCTAAATTTTAATAGGAACATTCTCTTCCGATAATATCTTTAGAAAATTATATATATTGTCGTAATTTTAAAAATATATAGGTCGACAAATTTAACATAATGTCATGATTAAATGACAACATAAATCATAATACAGTATTAATTAATTAAAATAATAGAATAGTATAGAGTCTGATCATGAATAGAAAATTAAAAATTAGTGTATAACTTATTTTCTTTACATCAAATGAGCATGTTAGAGGTGATGTTAAAACTAAATAAATAAAAAACATGTATGGGAACAAATTGAGTACTTTTTTCTCAGAAAAAAAATACGTAACTTTAGTTAATTTTACTCAATTTTTAACTGTCAGATTTTAACTAATTTTTTTTATATAATTTATTTTTTAGATTGTTAAAATTAATTATTCAACACATGAAAATAAACTAAAGTTACGTCATTTTTTTCCGAGAAAAATAACTAAATTCGTTTCTAACTAGTACTATAAACTTATAATATAGTGAATAAAAATTGATGATAATGTGAACGAAAAGTATTGAGGGAGTTTGAAGAAGTAAAGGTGGTAGGATAGTGAGAGACATAGAAGTTATAGGTAGAATAGGGGGAGGACCTTGAAGCCATTGGTAATGGACCAAAATGTTGGGTAGCATTTCAGGGGAGCCTCGTGGAACAACAATAGTGGACCAGAATCTTAACCTAGAACAAACCAACTCTTTTCAATTCTTCATTCACAACAAAGCTTATCCAGATTCAAAAAATCCAATGTCTTCATCTTAATGCCATCATTGTGACCATCAGTTTATAAAATTAGAAAAAATTAACGAAATTTAGCCATAGGGTGGTCCAATTGAAGAATGGTCCCAAACCCTTTACTAGGGTTGCAACCCTTGTGGCAGCACCATAGGGGGAAATTTTTGGGGCCAGAGCCATGTGAATTCCAAATGGGTGGCCGAAAAAAGTTTCAATCCAAAGACTTTTTCTTAATTATTTTTTCAGAAATTAAATGTGCAGATTATTGTACCAAACATGTTTTACGTCATCAAATAGGTTCCTTTCATTAATTTTCTGTTGACTCCTTAATAGAGGAAAAACGTGGGTCTGCACTTTCCCTACGAATAAACAACACGTAAACAAATCAACACACTCAACCATTTTCCTTCAAAATCTGGACCACAGTTTTATGGGAAAAATTCAAACTCCACTCTCAATCTTTACATAATTTTGTTTGCATGGTTGACAAGTTTTAGCGTACTTGGCTCTTTTGGAATACAGAATATTATACATGCCTGAAAGTGAAGACAAATTTTACATATTTTGTGTGCCCACATCTTAAAGCCTGAAATTGAGTTATCTTTTAGTTAAACCCATTTGTTCATTTTTATTTCCAAACCACATTTTCACTTTTTTAGGTCATGATTTGATCATATTTAGTTTGGTAAGGTACGAAGCCCTAATTGGTGTCAAATTTGTAATCCCAAAGGTTCCATCCCAAACACTAGCTAAAAGACAAATAAAATAATGGAAGGACAATTTCAAATAGTTGATTTTAACGTGAGATGGACAAAAATATCCACATAGATATGTGAATAACAAAACACACAAAAAAATAAAGCTTTAAAAATAAAGCACAAGTACAGTTTGAAGTACTCTTCAATAACAGCTATAGTCCAGTTAGGCAACTTTTCGTCAGAAAGTACAAAAAAGAGGCTATTTAGTACATTTAATGATGCATGGTGGTCACTAACCTCTTTTTACATGTAAGATATATGACGTAGTAAATGTCACCTCCAGAAGTTACTAGTAACGTGACACTTTGATGCTAGAGTTCAGAGTATAGGTACACTAACATGCAAGTGTTTCTATATGACAAAGTCAAAAATTATAGTGAGCTTGGCCCCACAGAACATAAGAGTGAAACTGCTTCAATTGATCAGAAGGACAAGGAAAGAGGTAAAAAGGGAAAATACAAGGCAAGCTAACTGATGCTAAAAATATCCCTTGCCCCTATTAACAATAACATTTTACAATTGAATGCTTAACAAAAGAATGAAAAAATAACTTTACAGAATGCAGGGATATGGCCAAAAGGGTGTGAAGTTTTTCTTTTTTTTTTCTCTTTCTTTCTGGTGTAGAGAGAATAATAGAATGGCATTTACAACCAACAATGGCAAGGACCAACAACTGATTTTGTTGTCAGGCTTGAGAAGAGAAATTTAGAAGGAAGTATACACTAAGTTTTGTACACCTACTCATTCAAAAATTGGAAGGCTGGATTTTCAAGAAGCTCATCCGCTGGTTTCATGTCTGAGAAGTCCTTCTCTTGCAGTGATGTAGAAAGATCATCAACTGAGAAGGGGATGCTGTAAAGAAGCAAAAACCGTTTGTTGAACATATAAGATATTTCTTGTGAATACAAATTTATTAATTTATTTTACCTTCTTATTTTGATTATCCAATATAATCAGAAGATCATATTTCCCACTACATAGTTCTGTATTCTAATGGCAAAAGTACATGTTATTAAAAGAGCTCTCACCTAGAACTGTCATCCAACAAGAAAGAATCACTCTGAGCGTTGTTGGAGTCTTCAGCCATTAACATCCTCATGCTTGAAAGCACCTGGAGGAAGATTTGAGAGCATTAGTCAAGTATGTACAACTTCAGCAATGACTTTTGCTGTTATTGGAAAATATACACACAAACTTACATCTGGAGATACACTTCGAGTATTGTAGTTACCATCCCAGTAAAGTGTACATATTCTGTATAGCTGTTGGACACTCAAGATCTGGAGAAGCAAAAGATAAGGGGGAGAAAAATGTAAAGGAAAAGACATCAAAGAAACATATACACTATAAAAGACATTTGACAGTTTATCAGCAAAAAAAAAATGCTTTTGAGACCATGCACATATCAATATCCCTAGTCTCCTTTATCCACCCCTTACAACAACTGAATGAAAACATGCGTCTGAATTTCAGTCCTAGAAGTAACTTCATTCACTCCCCAGGTTGAACAAACTAACAACCTGGGCAAGCATGTCAACAACTACTAGAAGAAACAAACAGTGAATCCATAGACAGGCCATGGGTTAGGTGCTTGCATCTCCAAAGTTTTTTACAAAAAAGACTCCATAGAGAATTATGTTGATAGAGATACAGGCCTCATTCACTCACACGGAAGTTTGAGATGGATAAAGACTTACAGGACATAAATCGTTGATGATTTCATCGTAGGAAATCCTGTACTTCTGATGAATAACCTGTATATAAACATAGACAAGAATTAAACAAGATGGGAATAATTAAGACAAATTTAAATCTATATGATTAAGTCTCCAAAGGGATTTGTTGGGGGATGATTTTCTTTCTAGAACCAATATAAGAAGCATTTTTTACTAATACAGTAGTTACTTCAAACATGGAAAAGAATTTAGACATAATATTGATCTAAAAGTAAAAGCAGATGTCTTCTGTCCGTTATTTTTGCTAGATTTATCCTGTTACTAAAACTAATCATTTCAAGAAACGTCCAGATTTTTTTTATACGGTAAAAACAAAAGAAACTGCAACAGAGAATCATCATTTACCATCAAAAGAATGAACCACCGGCAAAATGTGAGCACATTGAAACCATGAAAAGGTTCTAAATAATCAAACGGTAAACTCTTACCAAGAATCCAACAGCCTGTCTTATGTGCTTAAGTTCATCCCATGATGACCCTGCATACTGCAAGTTTGTGCTCAAGGCAATTAGTTGGAGCTTTTACTAAAATGTGTACAGCAGTTCAAAAGGACGTGGAAACAATAACTTGAGATAAACACATTACGGTTAAAGAAAAAACAATTTACCTCTTCCTTTGCTTGGCAGCACCACAGCTCTAATTCAGCTAATCCAGCTTTCACATATTCCCCGTTGCTGAATGTGCAACAATCACGTCGAAGAAGAAGACTGTAATCATTTGAGAAAAAGAGGTCTTATTAGCCTTTCCACATTTCAAGGGGAAAAAAAAAAACAATCATGATGCAAAAAGAAAATGTGCTAATAGATGTACGCAAAAACTACTTACCTATTGAAAAGTTGCACATTAATATATGAGAATGTCTGACTGAAGATCTTTTGAATAAGAACTGGTGGCACCTGAAACAGAAAAGGAATATACCACATTTTAGAAATTTTCAGAAATGAAATGTAGGTGTCTAACAGAGGTAAGTGCTCAGTAATCAGAAGTTAATAGAGATTTATCTTCGTACAAAGTTCTCTTTCAATGTACAGAGGAGGGTATTTAGGGATTCAATAGTACTCTGCCAGTGAACCATTGGGGAATCTTTAGCTGAGGATCGGCTAGAACGTAACCCTCCCTTTGATGTTCTTGGTGCCTACATATCAACATGAGATTTGCATAAGGAACATGAAGAATGAAAAATATACAACAAAGATAATATTAGGCCCATAATCATTGGGAATTTCTAGAAAATGTATCTGGTAAACAATTATAACTACATGAACTAGATATATACGTTGTCCAGTAAACTTGAGTTGGAACAATTGATAAATAGATTTCAGCACACCTGGATGCATAATGCAAGGACCGCAGTTAAATCCTTCTTCAAATTATCCCGAATGATGCCATATATTTTCTCCAAATAGGCTGTCAACTGTTGCTTAAAAAGCAAGGCAGGATACTTAGCTTCTACCTTGCGCACAACATCGGATGGAGGGGCAGCAAGGTTGGCAGAAGAAGGGGATGAAAGAAAACTCTGCAATTTACCCTTGAATTAATCATTATAACATTCAAGTGTGAGATGAAAATCAGTTAACATACAATTTAAGAAATATTCATTACCATAGTCATTCTTCCAAAGAGAGATGTTGGATTAGGTGGTTTTCTAACTGGGGTAGCATTTGTTGAACTCCCAGATTTAAGACTTTGTTCAAGTAAAAACAATAACGCAGATGTATTCGACAGCCAATAGGCCATATGATCATTTCCATCTTGATTCTGTATCGTAAAAGAGAGAGTAAGAAAGAAGAAAGTCAACAATTTACTTTTGAAGAGTGCTCTAACACTTTTGTTAACAAAAACACAACTAATATTGAATATCACAAAATTAAATTCACACCATTTAACATTACAGTACCCACAAAATAATTTATTGCTCCATGAACAATACAAACAGGTTCATAAAGACACAAAGTCTACAAAGAAATGGAGGGAAGGATGACTACAACAATAAACCATGAAACTACCAAAGCAGCATTCAAGTCTGCTTATGTATTACTTCTTACCCCAGTAATTTCACAAAAAACATTATCCTGGAACGAGAATCAAACTAAAAAACGAGACACTCCCTCCTCCAATACAATAGTTGTTAACTGATAATGAACATTACATTTCACTAGACTGCTGTAACAGGTGTAAGGAGTGAGGAAAATGTGACGTCTAATGCAGTTAGAGAAAAAGTACACATAGTTAATGACTCACAACAAAGGGGAATAAGAAAAAGCACTAGACAGAAGAGAGAGAATATAAGGCTGAAGGATTATTTGTTTGGGGCATGTTGGAGGTGAACCTTCTCTTTGAATTCATATTCTGCTCTCCCTATCTCTGGACCTACTTTTTTCTAATTCTCAGGTGATCATTGCTGAATTTCATCAACCACTTGGAGCGCATTTAGTTCATATCTTTCATACTATTTCCTTATTTCATTGTATTGGACTTGGATACTATCTACTTTTCGTAGCTCAATATTAAACTATTTCGTTGAGGGTTTATACTGTTCCAACTGCATATTGAATAATTTTTGTAATAGACCACATTAGAATAATCAGCATAATTATGATGTGCAGTGAGAATCTAAAAGAGACTAATCATGTGATTTAAGTTTTCCCTAAGCTGCATTAATCCATGAAACACCCTCAGCAGGATGAAGAGTTGATGACAAAACAAAATCTTTTTGGTATAAGTATGATTTTTCTCACTAGAAAGCACTTGCTTTCCCTGGATTCAAGTTTTCAATTTTGGATTATCTAGCTGAAGCTTTTTAGTACCCAGAAATATCCAGTTTAAAGCATTAATAAAACATATACGATTAAAATGACTTTTCAAATCTTAAATCGATTAGAGATATGACTAAAATTATATGAGTGGATTCCAATTTTACCTTACAAATCAGTTTTGTAAGATTGACTTAAATTTAAAGTCCACTAAGATGCTATCAATTTATCTCAATGAAGTTTGTTGGACCTATTATGTCAACCGTATTAGACTCCCCTCTTTCTCATGCTTGAAATGTTAAATTATAGAATACAAGTAGATGCAAATCTTACTTTACAGTTTAGCTTTGTGATATTGAGTTAAACTTAAAATTTATTTTTTAAGAGTTTCATATTAACTAGTTAGTTTTATTGGTTATGGAAGAAAGAAAGAGTCCTCCATTTTGTGGTAATGGATAATCTACAGCACATATCGGCACATACTATCTTATAAAATATAATTTAGAATAATGTAATTACACTACCTCAATTTCAGAACCAATCATTTGAATCAGGCGATCAAATACACTGGTTCTTTCAGCTTCAAAAGATTTCCAGTGGAGAAGACATTTGTAAATGGTGAATGCAGCAATGGGTTTTCCATGACTGAAGCCAATATTTTTCATAACACAGTTAACAAGCGAATCAACACTCTCCTACAGTAAACAAGAGTTTAACTTGAGAATGATTTTTTGCATGAAATACCATGACAACAAACAGAATTAAATTCCTGATTTTAAGTACATACATGTTGTCGTTCAATGTAAGATCTCCTTAGTTTGAAGTCAGATTCTGTACCAAATTGTTTCACAGGCGTGACATATGTATCCTGCAAAGGTCGCTCAATTTATACTCCATTGGAAACAGTCAAGTGTTACAGAAGGCACACGAAAACAGTTGTAAAGAATACTTACAACAACTTTCTCCTCTTCTGCCACATGGTGACCATTTTCTAATTTCTGCGTAAAAAAATGTAATCATTTCATTAGATGTATATTTAGATTGAGAGCATGAGAACTTGTATACGTTAGCTACAACAAATTACCACGTCCACTGGGGAAGACAGGTGTTCTGCTATTGTTTTCACAGATGAGTTTAGTAGTGATTGCTTCTGAAGAATATGGTTTGCAGATTCCATGTCTATGAATTTCTCTTCAAGCCTATAAACAATAATTAAAGAAAAAAAAATGGCCATGATGATAGAAATCTTGTTACAGCAAATAGAGTACGAATGACAACCTTTACACTCAGGAGACAAAAAAAGGGTTCAAAACATCAAAGGATGTCAATTAGATATTTATCTTAAATCAACAAAGTTTAATCACAAATACAACCTTTGCATAGCAGTCTTCAACTGAATTACTTTTGATTCCGCATCCAAAGCTTGCTTTAACCTTTCTTCGCCAATTTTGCTAGCCTCTTCGTACTTTTTTTCTGTTTCATCAATTTTCTTTTCCAGTGAACTCACCATGTTCTGTAACAGAATTCATGAAGTACTATCTTAATAATACAATATGACAATATATCTTCCACAAAATGTATCAATATACAAATACTTTCTTGAAATGAAGCACAAATATCCATGTCATAACCACTTTACCTTGAGTTTCTCATTCTCACCACTGAGCTTCTCCAACAAAGCATGGTCAATAACTGGAATCTCCTGTATAACGGGAGCTCTCTCTGCTGCTACTTTTGTAGCCTCTTTCTCCTTTTCAAGAAGTAACTTAGTTTCTTTAAACTGAAGTTGCATCTCTTGCAAAGCAGATTGTAATCTTTGGTTTTCTTGAGCTTTTGCTTCTTCCATGTCAACCTATGCGTAATAATGCAGGCTTAAGAAGCTTTTCAAGATACTAACTAAATGATGTTTATCAATGTCATACATCTTTCTCAGAAAATGCAGAAAAAAGCTCCTTCTCATCAATTACACAAATTAATTTCACTCCAGTATGAAAAGTTTCTAAGTATTGCTACGGTGCTAAAAAGCACACTACAATATTTTGCTCTTACTAATTGGACAGGGTTAATTCATGCAACTTAAAATTGCCGGTTGACCACATTAAAGTTGCTTGAGTTAGCAGTTGGTACGAAAAATCCATAGTATATTACCCTCAAACGTTTTTCCAGCTGCAACCTTAACGTAAGGTCTTCAACTTGCTTTTCAAGCTTACTTTTGGCAGCTTGGAGAGCTCCAGTTTCTCTTGCAGCCTGCATAAAATTAAAAATCTCAATCACTATAAATTATCAAGGTCGTCAACCAGACGTTATCCATATTATAGATAAAATGGACCAAAGCGAAGTGGGATATTATTGTTTGTAGGCATAGAGTAGTGAAAATGAGAAATTTGCAGTGGAGGTAAAACCTCTGCTTGGAGTATAATTAATGTAGCTTTACAATGTTGCTACATGAAGTGAAAATTTCGTGCAGGCTAATGAAGTTTTGTACAGTACTACAATGATTATGGGTTAGCTTGGAATGTGATGAGAGAACCATAAAAAAGCTTTCATGTACAAGTCAATTCTACATATCAAAACTCAACATTTTTTTTGTCTGACTGTGACTCAAAAGTAGTAAAAATACTGCCTAGTAGTAGTAATTACTTGCTACTTAAAGAACATTATACTACAAATTCTAAAGGGCATAGGCCGCTAACCAATTTTCAATAGATCTATGAATTCACTGAAATCTAAATTCAATTTCCGTAATAACTATTATCCTGGATCCTATCAGTGATATGATATTTATGAGCTCGCAAGTCACGACTTTCAATTTTCAAACATATTTTCATACATGGATTCAAAGGATTAAGGAGAAAAACATAAGTACATACCATCTTGAGCTTTCGCAACTCTTGCCTAGCAACTTTTCCTCTCCATGCACATTGTGTTGTAATTGCTGCTTTCTTTAGTTCGGTGAAATGAAGTTGTGCCAAGTATTTCTGGCAGTGGCTCTACAATGCACAATCATCAGTGTTGGGAATAACATACTATTTGAACCCAAAGTAAAAGTGCCAAGCTCAGTAACAATGATTTTGCAATAGAATCCATGACCAGAAATAGTAAAAGTGCTCAAAATACCTGAATGACAATTGCTGCTTTAGTCCTCCTTCTAAAGTATAGCTCACAACGAGCAGCCATTCCCCGCATACCCGTCTGGATAGTGACAGCAGTAGCATGCAAATCATTGTATGCCTTCCTAGCAATATGCATGCGGAAGCACCTCTGAATCACCAAACTAGAAGCCTCCTGCCGCATTCCCTCATACACTTGCCGAGCAAGTTGTCCTGCAGTCAGTACAAAGAAAGTCATCATACTTCACAAAGCACAAAATTTCTTCCCAAATCCAACCTGTGAGCTAATATTTCAATAAGCAATGAGCAAATACCTCTGCATGCAGCTTGAATCCTCAAAGCCGACAGACGAAGCAATATGAAACTTCGGCGTGACAAATATGAACGAACTTTTCTCTGAATAATGCTTGCTGACCTTCCTAAGATTTCACTTCTACGGGTATCTAGTTCTGCCATCTGACCAGCTCGAAGAAACACCTTTGTCTTACCAATCTGTAGCAATAAACAATACCACTAAATTAGCTAATACGTATCACCAGTATGCAATTATCTAATGCAATGGTGGATATCATTACAGTGAGTACAGATGAGCATTAATAGCAATTCATTTTTGTATATGCTTGACAAACACATGCCTTAGTGATCATTCCTAAACCTAAACTACACCTTCCAAATTTACTGGCAATATAATGGTAGTAGGAGTCAATTACACATGGGAGAAAAAGACTCCCATAGGATAAAAGATTCTCTCACATAGTAATAGTTACCTGACAACCTTCAAGTCCAATATTCTTTAGAATCCTCTTGCAAGCAGTGACCTCATCAGAACTAAAAGGAAAAATACAAAAAAGGTAAGCACTTTCAGAATAATGACTAATAAAAAGGATGCCGATTCAGATACCTTCCATCCAATGCTTCAGGTGCAAGAAGACTAAATCGATCCACAAATTCATCAAAGGTTTTTCTTGTAGGATACCCGGCACAACTTATCCTAATTGCCTCCATAACTCCCTACAACCAGACGAACTATGCTAATAAGCATAAACTTGCACGATATCAGGTTTAACTTCTATTACAGTACAAGACATATCATGCTAAAAGTAAATCAATAAAATACTAGCAGTCTTACCCCACAACGTAGTTGCAGCAAAACATTTTTATTCTCAAAAATTGCTGGCTTGAGAAGATTATTGGGTTTTACACAACGAATGTAGTGTGGCTCAGTGGAACTGAGAGTTTCAAGTAAAGATTGCAATTGTTGCTGCAAGACATATGAAGTGTTTTCTCAAACACATAGGTTAGGCAAGAAAGACAAATCAGTTGGTTTCCTAATAACCAACCTTAAATCGTGAGCCAATGGAGGAGAACTTTGATTGTTTTGAAGATTCCTCAGGTGAAGGAGGAAACAAACCCGATACAAAGGGGCATTTTGAAGCACAGAGAAGTGCTTGGTGCTCTGCAACGACATAATCTTTGTTCTTGTCGAGGAAAAATTCAGTTTGATAAGTGACCTACAAATTACAGATTAAATCACATACAGCATTCCAGCATGTTTAAATTATAAATGTATCTTCTTTATTTACTTATTATATCTGAATGAAAAAATAACAATATAACCAACTTACATCTCCAGCATAATGGCAAATTGTAAAGTCACTACGTGATAATTTAGGCTTGCTAAACCTTTTATGGTTTTTGAAGGTCTGATACAGCTTTTGGGCAAAAGTTTCATGTGTTGATCTAGGAAACATACTGCATAGAACAAAAACACAGCTATCAGAGCCTCAGTAAAAACAACAGATAGAATATGGGCTATCAGCATAAAATATACCAAGCTTCATCCAGAAGAGCAATAATGCCACCAGGTTTCTGCAAATGAATAAAAGATAATTCAAGACTCAAAATAAATTTCTAACTGTAAATAATAAATTCACTAATAGCAACCTGCACAAATACAACTACGATATCAGTGTGCTAACAGAAGCAATGGCAAAATAATGCATTGATAAAGTACATGATATTTTTCTATGTAAGGGATGCAAAATAAGGTCAATTTGGGTGAACTCAACTAGCAGTGATCATTTCAAGGTAATTAGATTTACCTTTTCTATTTCATTAAAAATTCAACCTAGTCCCTAAAACGACAGAAAAATCACATTCAATGTTTTCATTCACTTAACCCCCATAAACAAAACATTCTTCCTTTCATGTCTCTCATTTGCTTTCAGGGCAAATTTTCAAGCAGCTTCTTTCCACATCAACTTATTTTCAAATGATTCCCCCAATGTAGTGCTTCTTTCTCTATAACCTTGATTTGTATGTCCACCCACCGATGTTCTAACGACAACACCTCGCTTATGCTCCACAAACCTATTAATTAGATTTACTAATAGCTTATGCTCCACAAAACTATTAGTTAAAGCTTCCAGCATTATGTATAATAATAATTAGATTTACTAAAGCAGAGTATACCATTCAGGGACACTTCAATCAGTTATACCAACTATATAATTTAATCCACCTAAATTGACTCCCGAGGATTACATTTTTTTTTTTATATCACTTTGAATGATATATGTAAGAAAACTAGATCAAGCAACCTATGCTATGTCATGATATTTTATTTTCACTTAAGCTAGTACTAGTTCACATCTCACATAACTGATATTTGTTGTTATTCAGTTTAACTACTGTTTAGAATGTTGTGACCAATATAGCAACAGAAACATCACAGCCAATTTTAAGACAAAAGCTCGATATGCCTCAACCAATGAAAATACACTACTGCACCGTCTGTCAATAAGCCAATTTAATTTACCAATTATATGTCTGTCCGCCACCACATTTAATATATAATCTTTAACCGAAATAAATGAATATCTTTGACTTAACCAAGCAACCTACAAGAGACCAAGCCAAGGATTGAAGAGTCAGAAAGGAAACCTTTTCAATGAGATCCAGAATATCTTGATTGTCCACAAATTCAATGTAACTCCAATCAATTTCCTCCTTTTTGTATTCTTCTTGCTCCATTTTGAAAACATGCTGCAGAAAAAAATATATTTGGGCGTTACAAGAGCATGAAAGTAAATTAAAAGAGAGAGATTATTGTTTGTTTCTTTTAGAAATTGGATTTTAAGCCTAATTCAAACTTACAAAACTGACTTATATAATAAAGTTTGCATCCAGTTATATACTATAATTTAGTGAAATCTTTAGTTGATGTAGAATCCCCAACACATACAACCATACCAAGGACTAAATATTTGTGTTTAGTTTGATAGCAAGTGGCACTATCTAATATTATCTTAGGGATTAAATATGTTTATAGTCCCTAAACTTGGACGCGAAATTGGACTTCATCCTTGTCCCCAACTTTAATACGTTTTGATCTCAAAACTTTAAAAATGAATAAATATAGTCATCTTAACACAATGACATTAGATTTTGTATACGTGTTAAACATTATTCTAGAATGCATTTAAGCTAGAATGTGTCAAACGATGTAAACAACTTAGTTTAAAATGTCACTTGACAAGTCAAAAAATTTAATGAAATTAGATTAGAAACACTATATTTATTCATTTTTAAGTTTGAGGACCAAACTGTATAAAAGTTAAGGGACTGAAAACTAGGGGTGGCAAAACCAACCAATCTAGCTTGTTTTGGCCCAGCCCACCTTTGGCCTGTAAAACCAAGCCGGGCCGGCTGGACCGCCACCAAAAAACGGGCTAGAAACTGCAATCAGCCACGCACAAGGCGGGGTGGTGAGGCTGGCAGGCTGGCACACTGTTTTTTTCTTTTTCAAATTTGTTTGCATATACATATAAATAAATATTTAAAGTATATTTAATCGTATAAATATTTTCTAAGCTTTTAATTGATTAATTAATATTTTTAATTGGATAAATTAAATTAGTATTGCATATTTACATTTTTATAAAAATATAATATAGAAAATTTAATCTTTTTAATTTTTAATTTAAAAAAATTAAAATAAAACAGGTTAGCGGGCCAAAGGTGAGCTAGCGCACCTTTAGCCTGCCAAATTTATCAGGCTAGGCGAGCCAGACCAAAATGGGCTGGCAAATTGAAAATTTCATCCCAACCCGTCCCGTTTTGATGGGCTAGCCCACAAGCCACAACCCATTTTAACACATGAAAACAAATTTAACCCTCATCTCAAAATCTAAACTTTAAGTCTAACTCAAATTCACAAACTAACTCATACGACAAGTTTTGCACTCACTTGTATACTATAATTGATGAGATCTCTAATTGATATAAGATTTCCAACAATTTAAAATATACAAGCAAAAGGTATTCTCAATTATAAAGAAAAAGATATCTCTTTCAACAACAAACCTGATTAAAATGTTGCTGGAGCTTTTCATTGGTCAAATTAATACAAAATTGCTCAAAACTGCACATACACATAACAACCAGTCATAACATACAGAATCAGCATTTTTACAATAAAACTATAAGAAAGGAATAAAAAAGGAACGACATTTCCTGAAAATTTAGTTCAACAGCAAACCAAAATAACAAATGGATTTATCACAAACATTGCTACTACAAAACAAGTTTATAATGAACCAAGGATGGACTCAATGGCATCACAAATTCAATCTAGCATCTTACAATGTGAAAACTAGTGGAGGAGAACATCAGACTCCCAAACAATCTATAAGTTTCTTGGACAGAGTGTTCCCATGAAAACTCACAGATGTTAATTACACAACAAAAGTGCGCCAATTACAAACCTGTTAGTCTTGAAACTCTCAAAACCATAAATATCCAGCACACCAATTAAGGATTTTGACTCAGGATCCTGCCCGATAGAATTATTAATTTTATCAACCAACCTACAGAATCAAGACAGAAAATTAAAGAAACAGATTAACATGGTAACTGTAACAAAGTTCAAAAATATATATTTTTAGGGAATCTTCTTACAGGCTTACCAGTCAAACAATCGTGAGTACACAATCTTAGCCAAGGCATCTCGACTGAGTGCAGCAGCTTCTGGATCCAGCCATTTCGTAATTGTTTCATCTCGAGTAACAATTACACGTTTGCAAAGAGAATCTTCAAGTGCCTTTACATCACACCTGAATAAAAATTATGAGTCAAGGTCAAAAGGTGAAATGCAAAATCTTGAAATAATGCAAGTGCACAATGCTTTCTCACATGAAAAGCTCAGCAGCAGTCTTCAGATGGAACCAAGATTTTTCATCTCTGGGCTCAGATGAGTCTATCTCCTTCCCTTTCTTAAATTCAATGTTCCCAAGATGTAAAATTGCTGCGACAACTTTAAAAATTGCATCCTAAAGAGCAGTGGGGGAATTGAATCATAGGTCAAGCTTTAAGAAACTGAAAACAATCATAAAAAAGATCTCTATAAAATACCTGCTCCTCGGAACTTATTCCAACAATATCCATTGCTCTCCTTGTATCCCTATATTCCTTAGATTCATCAAGCCCCTCTAACTCAAAGCAATTTGATTGATTCAGATAATGAAACATTCTTGGATCTCCTAATTTGTACTTTTTAACATCCTGTCAGAAAGAGAGGACCAGATAATAAGAAGTAACAAAATAAAAAAAAGAGCTGAGCACAAACATACCTATAAATAACTTTGAAAACATTTTTCCAATGCAAACACATATCTTACAACAACAAAAAAACCATAAATGAGCATACATAATTATTATGAGTGTTAAGTAAATCAGCTCTTATGTTCTATCAAAGTCCTCTAGAAGTCAATTTCCAGACAGTTTTTTCTAATGGTAATTTACTTACAATTATATTGAATCCAGAAACAAATTAATTTTAAAAAAATAGCTTCAGTACCTCAGGAGGTGCAGCACAGAGCATGTAGAAACAATGATAGTTCCTCTCTGGATCTGACACCTGGCAAACACGTGATCTTTCAAGCAGATAAGTCCTGATAGCAGCCCCTGAAATTCTTCCCCTCTGGTCAAATTGAATCTCCACAAACTTACCAAAACGACTGCAGAAGTCACAGATGAGAAAATAAAATAAGACACGATAGCAAGATAATTGCAATATAACTACATAAGCAGAAAACTTACTATTATTTCCCACCTTGAATTATTGTTCCTAACCGTCTTCGCATTGCCAAAGGCTTCTAGAACAGGATTGGACTGCAAATCAATGAAGGGAAAACATAAGGGTAAAGTTGAATGAACAGAATTTAGGATTGTAAGAAATTTAGATGCAGAAAAAAGGTTAACAAGATAAATCAGCTTTGTAAATGTCAATTCTCTTACCTCCAGGACCTTTTGCTCGATAGTTCTACCTTCAGCAGCAGCAGCTCTCCCACCCATGTAAGCAAGATACCTCATGAGTAGCTTGGTACTTTCTGTTTTACCAGCCCCACTTTCACCACTAACCAATATTGATTGGCTGATTCCCTCATTTATCATAAGCCTAAATAAATACACAATAATTAGAGTAGTCAGACTCCAAAACTATTAGCATGATCCTTCTGCAGGAAAGATATGAAAACTACCTATATGCTGCATCTGCAACAGCAAAGGGATGCGGACTTAGCTCACCAAAAGCTGCTCCTTTATATTGGGCCATCATGTGGCTGTCATATAAATGAGGGAGCTTTATGAAAGGGTTCACAGCAATCAATATATTCCCAGTGTAAGTCTGGAAGCAAAAAATTAGTCAGCACTTCTCGATATGGTACGAAAGTATTTAGATACTAACAAATGCGAAATAAAGGAAACTATTCCCCCCATGCAACAGACACACACTTTGAAGAGTTGGAAACTGTAATGCATACATAAATTTCATTTATATCATATCTTGATCTCAGATTATCCAGCACTCCAGGTTCATGCAGGTATGCAAGCTTTGTCATATCATCCACGCCACTTGGTGGAACTTCAGTATCTTTATGATAGATACTAGAAGCTTCAACAACAACCTGCAAATTTCAAGACAAAAGAAGGTGCGTTGAAATTTCGCAAATTTAGGATTAAATTAAAAATGTATATCTATCATAAAAATGCAAGACAAGAACAGACAGTTTAAAACGTTCAATAAGGCACATATCTTCATTACACTATGCTTCAAAGATTTGAACCAGTTATTCATGTTTGAGAAATCAAAGCACTCAAAGTAAAAAGGACAAGTTTCCAAGAACATGAAAAAGCATTATTGAGGATTAGCTTTTAGCAAATATAACAAAGTACACTCACCGTCTTCCCTGAAGAACAAAGGACTTTAATTGCATCTCCTTTAACCTCCAAGACCTCACCATCTATCCAAGCCACATCAGGATCCTCCATCCAAATCTGGGACCCAACTATAGGATTGGCAGTAGCAGCCTACAAGGAAGAGTATCACAACTTAACTGTACTAACTACACAGAATTAAGTACCTATCAAATAATAGTTTACACATAATCAAATAACTAGAGTGAGACTCAAACTGTGGGTAAAAGGAAATATAAATCTTAAATTCCCCACAGTTGAAATATAAGTCTACACATGCAAACTAGAAAAGGTAATACAACATAACTGCTAGTTTATTACAAAAATGTAAGGGTTCGCTGTTGTGAGCAAATATGTTTTTAGCTTCATTTTCTATTTTTACAAATATCACCTTGTTTTCACTTTGCTTCCTGTTTCCAATGTTTGCAAAGGAAAGTGCAAGTGTAAAAAAAACAACCTTTTTTCCATAATTTTGCATTAAAAAATAAAAAATGGAGTAAACAATAAAAATGTTATTTTATTTTATATTTGGTAGTACACAAGAAACATTTTCTCAAACCAAACATCCCCTGACTACTGAAAAGACTACTGATATTCTAGTTCTTCCTCAAAGTTCATCTGCGTATCATAGCTTATCTAGTTGCATATACAACAAGCAAGGATTCAAGTCAAAGGAGAAGCAAAAGAGAGTAACTTTTTCATTATTGAAGGATTTGACATGAATTTTTTTCATTTGCATGAATTGTAAACTTCAAACCAAACATGCGCTTAACTACTTTCTTTTGTGGAATAGTATCTGTGAAATTTTAACTACAATTTCAGCAGTAGAGAATAACAAATTCAATGAAGGAGGTCAATCAAAGTTGCTTCACTAACAGCAATATTAAAAGCATGTTGCAACGTAATTAGAAGAAAACATATGCGCAACTACTATTGAACTCAATATCGATACTGACCAAAATATAAAACAACGCTAGTGAAATAGATGACAAACAAGCTAAAGATTCATGGATTAGTCAAGCTTCTCAGATAATAAGGAAGGAAACACTAAACAATTTTTATTAACTGAAAAATTAGTAACTCAGGAAACACTAAAAAACTACTATCACCCAATTAACTTTATTGATTGAAAATATCAACCAAGGAGGATAATAAGCAATAGCTACACCGCACAAATAGTAACAAACATAGGAAAGGAAATAAACTAGTCCTCCTCATTCACGCAGACATGCACATTAACCCATTAACTACGCTGCTTTGAAGTGAAGCACCTACATTGTCATAATAACGTCAGATCTATTCGATTAAGTTTCCTCAACACAAAATACAGTAATGTTTTATTATAATTTTGAACCAAATTCAAAACAATCATTGCAAAATCATCTAAGTCAATCAATGATACATTGCAACAAATATAATAATAGCAATTTTGCAGTACTTAGTTCAGAACAGAGGATTCAGAAGACAGCATTCACAATAGGCTTATTTTTCCCTACAAGTCCAGTTAAAATAACAGAAAATTGAAATAAATTATGATCTTCCCAGATTTAGACCTTGTGGCGTCATGTTTCTTCAAAGAACAAAATTAACATAAAAAAAAAAAATATCCGCCATAGAATTGGACTCCTACAATGTCTGCTGGCAAAAACAACACATTCATAAAAAACTAGAAGTAATCGGTTCTAAGTAAAAGAATCGCCCAAACCTACTTTCTATGCTATAGCAGATCAGTCCACTAACAGAGAAAAACAAGAACCCCAATTTCATTAACAAAGAAGAAAGAAAGAAAACAATCTCATTTCAACAAAGTGAGTTTCACGGCACTGAAAGCGAATGGAGGACTTGAAATTGACTCCACCAAGACACCAGACAAAATTCAAATAAATGAGAAATGAGTACCATTTCTGAGAGAGATCGGATCAAAATCTCAGCTTGCAACCGGATCTACTGCCAACAGAGCCAACGACTACTCCACCTATCAAAATGAAAGATCTTGCCCCTCCCCCTTCACCACCACTTCCACAAAAAGACGCGCTTTGCAACTCCAAATGCAGAAAAAAATATATCTATATATAAATAGTATATTTACATATATGTCAAGTGAAAGACAATGCGGAGAAAAAGAAAAAACGAGTGAAGCTTAAAACCCTTCAACAAGACCAAAACTTTTGAAGAAGAGATTAAGCCCTGGTCTGCTGCGTTCAACGGCAGACCTTGCTTTGGTTATGGGTTTTATGTTATGCCGTGTTGTGTTGTTTACACTCTCTGTTTGTAATTTGTATTCTCTTCTTTTTGTTGGCTTTAAGGGCAAATAAGTTTATAGTAAAAAACAACAAAGAAGATGACGATGATGTTGGTGACATTTGTATTCAGAAGCACAGCATCGTAGGTAAATGAAATGTTTGCCAATGTGGGGGCATTTCGTAATTGCCCCTGGATGTTGGTATGAATTACGGTACCTTTGACAAACAAACGTTATTGTGTGAATGATACATTATAAAATCAAAATATTTGAGGCGCCTATCTCGGTCGCCAATATCTTCGGATGCCGGTTTAGTGGCCTCAATCCTCTTCTTTTGTCCTTACTTGCATGGATTTTCTTTTCTTTTTCTTTCCTCTAGCAGTAAAAATTTCCAATTTTTTGTGTTGCGTTGGACTAAATCAGATTAAATTTGGTGCAGAAGAAGTGATGGAATAAAAGGGTTATACTAAAAATTGTTTCTTTTTATCGACATTGATGGGTACAAGTGAAAACTATTTGTTTCTTTTAAGAGTTCTAATCATTACTAATCATGGTAATGATTAAGAGAAATTCTACATTCAAGGTTTTGAATGATATATTATTTAATCTATTATGAATGTTAAGTCCATAAATTCTAAGAATTCACATTGGAGTTGAAACAGTATGACATCATTAATGCAAGACTCCAACTTAATTATATATTTTAAACTGCATTAGCAACTTGATAATATATATATATATATATATATATATATATATATATATAAATTTTGTTAAACTGTAACGTGTAAATTAATAAAATTAGATAAAGTTATAACACCAAACTAATTCTTTGACTCATTTGTCATTTTATCTATATTGAAGATCTTTGTTGACAGAAGAAAAAGACCTTTGAACAGTATGTGGGAATTTAAGAGGTAGAAAGAGCAAAATTTGGGTGGTTGAGTCACACCGAAGACAGGTTCAAACCAGATGGAGTTGTTCTCTAATTTTATATCAGATCAACTTTCAGTGTAGTAAGTAGTTTGAAATTATCTGAACAAAAATTCAGAAAATAATAAGTGGCTTCGTTCAACAACTGTTGCTTCCTATTTTCTTTGGATCTTACTTCTATTTTAATGCAGTATGAATGTGTTTTTTTTTTATGTTCAGCATCTTTTCACGTACTTTTAAAGGTTATATTTAAAATAAAAATACACCGAACTAAAAGTAAAATGAATATCGAACTATTAAAGTACTGGGTACAGTGTGGGTTTATTAGAAATAGTTGATTTATTTAAAGTGATAAAAATGATATTATAAAGATGTGTAATTACAACAACTCATATGACTTTTTTTTTTTTAAGATTAATTATGTTTTTAGTTCCTGAATTTTGATTCAAAATTGAAATTCATCATTGGCCTAAATTTTGGTCTTTAAACTTTAAAAATAAATTAATATAGTCCTTTTAACTCAACTTTGTTAACTTTTTTTTTTTAGGTTTCGAACGCAGTTCTCAGTAAATATTGGAGTTGTTTATGTCGTTTGACACATTCTCGGCTCAATATTTACTGAGAAATGTATTCGAAATCTAAAAGAGAGTTAACAAAATTGGGTTAAAATGATTATATTCATTCATTTTTAAAGTTTAAGGACCAAAACTTATTAAAGTTTTGACCAATGACGAATTCCAATTTTGGGTCAAAGTTCAGGAACTAAAAACATATTTAACCCTTATTCTTTAATATGTAAAAACGTTTTTTGACCCTAATAAACCACTCTAGGACCAAACTCTTTTTTTTTTTATAAAAAAGGAAAAAGAAAGAATAACTCACATGACAGGAGTTACTTTGTTAAAATATTTTATAAATAATTTTTTTGTGAAGTGTAGATAGTCTTACAGATAATTATTAATTGTTAATTATTTTGAATTAGTGACAATAATTGCTTTTTATTTTTCACAAAAAAAAAACTAACTATTAGTATTAATTAAGTGAAACATATATCATCACTTACCCTTTGGTTGAAGCCAACAAAATTAAGACTTAGATTTGAGTTTTATGATGTATGTTAAGAAAAAATTAACTTCATAAGTAAAGCTATTTAAAGTAAATTAAGAAGTCATTTTTAATAGGAAAATTGACAAAAGTATGTTGCAGAAATTAAAGATAAAAATAATAAAGATAATAAAATGTTTTATTAAACATTTAACCTAAACATGAAATGCCTTCACAATACAAGGGTATATTGGAACACGCATTCGCTCACAAGAGTGTTGCTTCTCAGTGAATTGCTTAATTTAAAATTACCCTTTTATTTAAATACTTCAAATAAATGGAACTAAACAAAAAGTTAATCAATAACAAAGCAAAATCTTGCATAAAAAAAGTAAAAGTTTTGGACAAATGTAGTGAGGTTGAGAACCAAAATTTGGGGCAGAACTAATGTTTATAAATCAAATTAAACGGTAGTAGTGATTTTAAGAACCAACTTGATTTATAATTATTAATGTTAAAAGATCAGAAGTAATTTAGATTTAACTATATTTTGAGGTTATTACCATTTTATTTGCTATCTTACTTTATTTTTGCCAAATTGATACCTTGAATCACATCACATGGTACCCTCATAAATATGACGTTAACATTTTAGTAAATATTAAATAGCAAGTTAATGGACAATAATTATGTAACTAAGATAAGTAGAATATCCCATTTGTGAAAATGTATTTAATAGAGACTAAGTCTACACAATGATCATAAAAATAAATAAAAAAACTACAATTGTGATTAAATATCTGCTTACAATTGGATTAATTAATTGATGATTGTATAGAGTAAAAAAATGCAAAATGTAAATAATCAAATATATGTTTTAGAGCAATGTTTGCTTAAAATATGTAAAAGTAAAAAAAAAATAAAGAATAAATAAGAAAGAAAATAAATATATATCTTCTAGTTCTTCTGTATTTTATTTGTCAATATTTTTTTTTTCATTTCTATTGAATTTATCCTCAATTTTTATTTAACAATCTCTCTTTGAATAATTATGCATTAAAAATTGAATTTGTGATATTGATTATAATAATGATAGATAGATGTTTATTGTTGGACTAAAAATTATAACTATTAGTTAGAATATAACTTTTTTTTTAAAAACGTAATAGTCCAAACACAATATCGATTGTAATTCAATTTATTTGACCTTCGTTACATAATAATTGGTGTCATCTTCGACAAATTAAACTATCTAACCATATTTTGCACTAAATTAGATGTGTTTTATGTGAATGTAAGAATGTATTTATAATTAGGATTATTCAAATAATTATTATCATAAATAGATACAACATTCTAATTGTATCGTTAATAATCTTTATCTTAATATTTAGCCGTGTTATATATAAATATATACAACAACTTACACTTTTTAACGTTATTCTTAGTGCAAATGCTTTCTCATTCCCCATAAGACTTAATGAAGTATCGTTGTTCTTCTCCCATCGAGATTGTATTATGTCACCATTGCATGCCCAACATTAAGTCAAATATTAAGTTTTTTAACGATTATCTCAATGTCTTAATTCGCAAGAAACTAGTAAGAAATTATCTTAATTTAATCTCGAGCTCATGTCACAAATAGGGATGTCAACGGGGCGGGTAGGGTACGGGTAGTAGCTCCCCCGTACCTTATTCGCTGGATAAATATTCGTCTTGTATCCGTATCCATATCCGTCGGATATCTGTTATACGTGTACCCGTCTATTTTTTTCATATCCGCGGGTATCCACAGGTATCCGCAAATATTTACAAAATTATTTAAAAAATAAACATTTAATAATAAATTCAAATAAAATAAAATATGTCATAAGTTTTAATTAAAGTTCAAACAAACTCAAGTTCATACAAGTCCAAATAATTATAAAAATAAATATAAAATAACGTTCAACACAATGGAAATTCTTTAATTAATGTTTTGATCAACAAACACACTTTTTTCGATTGATTCCTGAAAAAAAAATCAAATAATAAATCATAACTGCCACGTGCCAGATATTCTTATTTTGATTCCATCATTTGACAAGAAACATATCATAAACGTCACTGTCTTTTATGTATATGTCCAATTTTAAAGAAAAAAGGAAAAAAGATGAATGTCAAGAGATACAAATATTTTTAACATACCTAATCACATATCTCTAGATTAATATCTATAGCATGACAAAATATATTGGTAAACGTATTTATTTCCTCTTTAAATATTAAATGGTTTAATTTCAAAAACTAATATTTGGTTTCCATTTAAATATATACCCTTATGTCTCTATGTGAACCTTGATATCAAAATACAGTAACATTTTTCAATATTACTTATTTACTATCAAGTCTTATGGGGAATGAGAACAGTTATTGGCAGTATCTCACTTCATAAATTAATTCGTTGCAGTGTAATTTTTTTGTCGTATTTATTATTCTCTCCTTTCACATTTAATATTATATAATATGCTTCTTAGTTTTGTTTTTTTTTTTTACAATAATATGCTTCTCAATTATTACTAAGTAAATTACAAGCTGAATCGTAATAAATTTCACGTTAGAGAATTTATTGTATTTGTACAAGAAATAAATGTCCGATTCCTAAAATGTTAATTATGGACTTCCCAATATTATTTTTTTTTCATATCAAAATAAATTTATTTAAAAAAACCAAATTCGCCATAACGTTGCCATAAAAAAATGGAATATTTGGGGTAACGTGTGGCCAAGCGACAACGTGTTTTAAAAAACTCAGAAAAATGCTTACAAATATTTAATGTTTGTTTGGCCATATGGTATGAACATGCATCCGGAATTAATGTAGCAAAATTCATAAATTAGACGATGCTCATGATCCTTTTTTTTTTTCTATTTCGTAAGAACAAAAGAAGAAAATATTGAACTTCTTTAGTTATTTTTCTTAACATCTATGAAAAATAGAAAACCATGACGTAAAGTAAACATAACCTTTGTACCAAAAACTAAAAACAACAAGACTGAAAAGTTGAAGTCAATTGATATTTTTAACTTATTTCTTAGATTGTACGGAGAATATTATTTACAAAAAATGTGAAGCAAAATCGTAGTCATTAACATTTATTTAATTTCCTGTGTTCATTCTTTAAAATGTGTGTTCTTCTGTATTTATTGGTGTGCTGCTTTTTCAAACCACACTCAATGATACGTACCTTCTTCGTTCACTGTTGATGCTTTCTCTCACAAATTATGATTTTCATTTTTTTTTCGAGTCCTATTTTGCTATAGATTGTACGTATTTGTTAGAAGGCTCCAATTACGTGTTCAAATACTTCAAATAGTATGTTTCAAGGATCATAACATTTGTATCATTTCGCTTATGCAGCTATTGTTTTCACAAATAACAATAAAAAGAGTATAAACTTATTATTTTCCAATTACACCATGTTTGATAATTGTGTTTTCTTCTTTTGGTTGTTTTCCATTTGATGCAGTGGAAGGAAAGATCAAATTCTTTCTCTCTCTCTCTTGTTCCACATTTTTATTATAATAAACACCTCACTTGATTTATATCCCATGATTTTGGGTCAAGCCAGAATAAAGTAAGGAGAAAACTTCTATAAGAATTTTTTTATTTTGTGATTAATTTAGTTTCTAATTTTAAAAATACATGAATTTAATTATTTTAACTAAATTTTGTTAAGTATATTTGACGTTTCAAGCACGTTATGATAATATTTAAATTATTTGACATATTTTTCTTTAATATTAACTTAAATGTTATTATGAGATGTGTTTAAACATCAAATAAACTTAACAAAACTTAGTTAAAAAGATTAAATTCAAGTATTTTAAAAGTTTAAAAAATAAATAGGACCAAAATTTCGAAAATGGATTAATTTTAATTTTTATTCAAAGTTAAGGAAAAAAAATATATTTAACCCCTTTTATAATTATAATTTTACAAAGTGTAATTCTACAATTTTATTTCTTATTAGTTTCTCATTTTTTATTATGATTTTTTATGTTATATTTCAGTTCTATTTGACGATTGAAGACTCAATTTAAAAAATCGTAAATATGATTGAATTACTAAATTTCTTGAAAAATGAATCTAGAACGAATAAACATTTCCTTAAACCAAGTGGACGACGTGTGGGCATCTAAGGAGAGTTTTGGTAGTTACAAAATGGCATCGAAAACACTTTAAGGTTGAACACATGCATTGAAACACGTGTTTATGTTCTCATTACTCATTATCATGCATCATCATTTTTTTATTGTTCAAGTTTTCTTCTAAAGAAATATAAGTAATGTTATTTGTAAAGAGTGTCACAGAACGTGTATTGCACCTTTCGCATATTTAATAAGTGAGTATCGACTGCGTATAGGCAATCATCAAACCATAAATAAAAACAATTTTTTTATTTTTTTTAATTATCAACTTTGAACAAATAGAATAAAGTAAAAAAAAATTGAAAACAAGAAATGTATTCTTAAACCAAATAACTCCTTAAGTTTTCAACAGATCTAAGTTTGTTTTTTCATGACGAAGATCCAAGCCTTGTACAAAAGATAATCACCCAAACTATCAAGTTGCCAAATGCAAAGCATTGCGATAACATGCGAGTCTCACATAATACAACCATTGTCAAAACAAACCAAACCTGAAGAGTTGTAATCATGTTCACGGTGTGGATAAATAAAAAATCCTCCTTGAGTGCTTCACTTGAACTATTTTTGTGATATAAAAATTCATGTAAAATATGTTTTTTTTTTCAAACAAAAAGATAATGTTGCAATCTCCTAACTTACTCCCAGTCCCCATCCTTCCAATACTCTATATATGACAATATATTTGTATTGAGTAATTTGATAAAAACGGGCAAAATCTTCCATTAAATTTAAAGGGGCATTACCTACCCAACAAACTCAAGTTAGAGAAATCAATATTCTTAATTCTAAGACAACCATTTTTTGGTTTGGGTATCCAATCCCAACTCACCCTTGGGACTTTACAAGTTACCTCAGCTCCTCGCCAATTTTCTTTATGTGCCAACCAAGATGTTCAGCACCTTTTTAAGAACTCTGAAAAGAAAAGAAAAAATAAAACAAGGACAGCCTAGTTAATACATAAATAATTAAAAGAATTCGTGCCCCAAAAAGACAATTTATTTGCCCTCCCAAAACGTTCTAACTTTGTTCTCATAGTATCAATAACAAGTTGCCGAATAACTTGCATCCTAGAATTATAACAAATAGCGTTCCCAGAAATGTATGGGAGCTAACCTTCGCTACACGAATAAAGCGAGATATTACCCTAAAAAATAACCATCCACATTAATTTAAAGAGGTTTCTTTCGCTAAAATTGATCTTCTGGGCTGAAACCAACTCAAACTCTTAAGAATTGCTTTAATCATCCAAATATTTCAACAATCAGCTTCTCCCTACATATGGTATTGTCTGCAAATTGTAAAAGTGAGAATTTGACAACTGATTATCATGGTAATCCCGAAATATACCAAATTCCACAGCCTTAGAAGTAAGGCTAGAAGGCCTTTCGGGCTTTCAGCTACAATGTGAAAAAGGAAAGGTCAAATGAGAATAAGATGGGTAATTTTCCAATAACTTGAGCGAGTGAGTACTCACATTGAAAGTTACATTATGGTGATATGAACTCATTTTTCCAAACTCGAGTTTATCTTTTGACCATGAGATATTGTTTCTTAAGAATAGTTCTTATACCCGGAACTAACCACCGGATGAGTCTCATGCCCAAGATACAATAGGAGATGTAATAAAGCAAATGGTTACAAGAAAATTTTCCCTCTGCAAAAGAACAATTACAACTCCAACAGAGAAGTAAAATCACACAACTCATGATTCTGTACAAACTATAGGACATCTTAGAACAAGACATACACAGAGAACCAAACACAGTAAACGTGACTTCAAAAACAAGAGCGTTAAGCTTCTTTGATGGGGAATACCAGTTGTCTCTGTCTATCATAAAAAGGATGCCAATCGAGGATCTAACCGATGTGGAAGACCACTTCGAGCGCCCAAAGCTCTACACTTTGTAGCCGCCTGAAGTAATTACCATGAAATTAGTACTAAGAGAAAAAAAGTTCTTTCAATTTTCCCATTTTGGTTTGAAATACTACTCGAAGAATATCCTTTTATCTTGAGGCAACTTACCACTTGAGCAGCAAGTGGCAACATTTTCTCTGGTACCATGTTTGCACAGATAGCTAAAAAGTAAGTCAGGGAGCATAATCAATTACCCACAATATAAATCCAAAGCAACAAAGAAAAGATCTTTCAGTAAACCCAAACACGGAAAAATGACAATCATGTTAAGGTTAACTCCTTCACTGTCTTTCACCTGGGGGACTACATTAATTTCTTAGATCTGTTTAAGTGATTAGGTAGGAGTGTATTACTTTTGAACGAAAAATTCCCGTCCGTCTCTAACCATTGATACCATTGTTCTATTACCGTATTGCAGGTTTAGATCTGTTTGCTAACCACACAGCTTCCAAAAAAATAAGAGCGAAGTTACATAATCTGATTTTGTATGGTACTTCAGACAACAAAATCATGTCAACTGAATAGATACTACAGCAAAGTTGTTAATAAAACTGGTTCTATACTTGCCCCATTAAGATTTCTGAAAGGAAAATATGGGAAGGACCTCAGTTTAAGATAGAAAACATTGTAGATACACCACTTGCGTGGCCTAATGGGGATGTTCTTGCTACATTTCTAGCCTAAATGGTGACACAAACACAAGAACAAAAGAAAACAGGAAAACCCATTTGAAGTCTCAAGTAAGAAGCTTATAGATAGAAAAATAAACAACTTTTTTTAGGTCCTTGACCACACCTACCATACATAATCGCTCCAATAAATGCATCCCCAGCACCAGTTGTGTCAACCAGCTCAGAATCTGGTATCTTCTCTGCTGTTCCAATATAGAATCTCCCACAAATTGTTCCAATTCCATTTGCTCTGAATTTCTTCACTGCCTGAGAAACTCAACCAGTAAAGATAAGGGGAGAAATATCTACAATTTTTAATTTTTGTCATTATCTATTTGACATGGAATTGGACTTATTTTATGTCTATCTATAATGTATACATTCTCCCAACTCATATTAGTATATTTCCATTTTAACTGTCAAATTAGAATAGCATTGTAATCCACAAATACGTTTATTGCAAATTCAGTGATTATTTTTCAATGTTCTTTCAGTTCATTATTTTATAATTAATACACATTTAACTTCAACATAATTCATATGAAGCTAATAACAAAAACATATGTTGCATTTAACCAATTTTACCCATGTATCAAAACAAAAAAATTGATGTCAATTAGACTACATGACATACAAGGATGAACCTTGACTTCCGTTGTTATATTGAAAAGGCTTAATTACACCATTAATCATTGGAAAATGAGTAAGTTTTTTATTTTAAGCACTATTCTAACCTAATCTCCTAGCCCTGGACTAAAGCATCCAGGTGTGTCTGTTCTTCATATGATAATTCCAGGCTTATTTAGAGAAAAGAGGTTCCCCTCATTGCTCGAGTAATTGCAATCTATGACTCCCATAATCAAAAGGCAGATAAATAAGCCCATGGTTCTATTCTCATGCTTGTTTTTACATGATTTTATATGCTACGATATCTCCTGCATGTTTGCTTACACACTCAAGGTTGTGAAATACCACAAATCGTGTTTATACCACCCATGATTTTCCTTTCTCTTGGTAATTTTTTTCTCTTCAATACAGTAAATTCCTTCTTACCTGAAGAACAAAAATGTATATCCGTATACTAAATGCAAAATTGTAGAATATATCTTTACATTAAAATAAAACTTGTAGAAGTTTAGGTAAACAATATTTTACCAATGGTATGCAGGTTGGGATAGTCAAGCTATCACGTTTCCCTTTATATAAGAATTCTAAGAAACTCTCTACATCCACTTCTTCTATGTCAGCATCCTCTGCCAAAAAGAGTATTAGACTTGTAAGTTGCATATGCTTCTAGAAGAAAAAAGTGCAATCTAATGCAATAACTTAAGAGCATTATGGTGTCCTTCAAGAAGTTAAATTGGAAGGCCAGTGGTGCCTTTACCATTTTCACATCTTTCTAACATTAGACAACCATCTTCACCCAAAGTCACAATTACAAAGTTGATATTTGGAAATCTTAAAAGCATGGTAACCAGTGCACTCGCGATAGATGGTGCTTGCGTCCAAGCCTGGCACATAAATACAAACAAATCCTAAATAAACTACAAGAAAAAGTAGAAGCATATGGACACATCATTTACATAATCGGAGGAGCAGCTAACGTTAAAGCAATTAAATTTAATCATGGCATAAAAAGGAATTTTAAAGTATATGTAAATAGAATATTTGTTTTTGGGGAGCTGATGATTGAGAAGGGGAACATTTTGAAAACACGATGAAATGTATTTTCAAACTATGGCCTTCAAATAGAAATATCTCCTTTTTTTAAAGTTGAGAAGAGAAACGTTTTGTAGTAAGTCATACTGTCAAAATTCTAATGAATCCAAACTCGCATAGTTCAAACTAATTCAAAATACATCTAACCCAAAAGATAAGTTGATTAAAGATGAGAAATAAGTTCCTCATATTTACACTACCTGTGGAAATTTGGAAGAGCATACAACAAAATCAGCTAGCTTCATGAGCTCATCCAACCCTTCTCTTGGTGATTCTGCCTCAACTAAAATAGGAATATTATTACGAGCTGCCTGCAATTGAAAATCCAATGACTAAGACTATGGTTCGTTTGTTTAAGCTTTAAAAGGTGTCACTCTATGATTCAACTTACTTTAGGGCTTGCTTTCAGAGATACTACTTTTACACATCTATTAATTTAACAGGTGTTTTTTATTAAAAAAGAAAACGAAGGTCTGATATTGAAAGCCAAACTCTTGGTAATGACTCCATCAGAAACATCACCCCTTCCCCAGCACCTGAGGCAGATCAGGTTTAGGCAGACTAAGTGTATAAAGCATTTTTTACATCCAAATATTATAATTACCATTCACCAAGTTGGGTAAAAATAAAAAAGTTCACCTCCAAGAAAAACCAAACCCCCACAGGGGATGCATCAACTGACAACCAAAAGTAATTTATCACTTACCAGTATGCATGCCTAAAAACTTGTCTCGCAATCATGAAAAACTGCAAGGAAGAAAAACATAATGATTACCTCTTGCGCAACAAATAGAGCAGTTTCGGGAAACATTCCATCAAAATAAACTAATCTTGCTCCATCGAATGCAGATAATAATGTTGACTGGGGTAGGTCATCTAGCATCATGGGAGGATCTCCAGGTGTGTAGATACTGGTGCGTGTTTTTCTGGAATTATTACTTATAATTTGTTAACTAAATTAAATTACAGAAATCCAAGGCAGATTACCTCAACTGTAAGCACATGTTTCTAATTTTCTATTTTAAAGCATAAGCTTAATCACACTTAATTCTGCAAAAAAAAAAAATGAAAAAAAAGGATACAAGAAGTTCATTGTAAAAATATACTTCCAGGATTATGGCAGCCGTTCTAAAACCAATAGAGTCACTAGTAATAGTCATGATGTGATAAACAAACTGAAACGCATTTCACTCAGGGCGGTAGTGAAAATTACTTAAACAGCACTTGCACGAGTAATTTAAAACAACGCAAGTCTTTGTCATAATATTAACAAACTAATAAACCTTATGCATAATATCATGTTCAGAACACAATAAACAAGGGAGGAAGTGGCTGAAATACCCTTGAGCTCAGGTATCAGGTCATGAGACTATGTTTTCTGAAAATCTTTTGCTGAGATCATCATATACCTTTTTATGCCTTAAGGCAGCATGTTTCTTCATATTGTTAAAGATACCAAAATAAATGTTAATCATGCAAAAAAAGTCGGGAAAAACATCCAAAAGCAACTCTTACGTTTGGTTGTCTACTAGTACATAAGAAAACGTTGAGCTACCACCCTTGGATACCTGAAAAATAAACGAAAAATTTTTTAATTCAATACACGAGAACTAATTAGGTTAGAATTGCAAATAGTTAAGCCTCACAATTCTTCTTCAACAGACAATTTTACAATAATACAGAAAAAGGTCCAATCATTACGGTGAAATTAAAAATTCAACCAAGAATTTTTTTTATACATACATCAAGTGTAGGGATTAAAAAAGAGAAGTTTTTTTTTTTTTTTATATATATATACATACATAGAGTACAATGAAGTGTAAATGTTTTCAGGTGCTGACTAAAAGAAAAACGATGTCAAGTGTGATCACTAAAGCCTACACTGTTCCATCTTTGCCAAACACTATGATCAATTCCTAAAATGTAGAGATTTCCATACATAGAGATCAAAATGAATTTGTCAACTTATTAAACAATGCACAACAAAACTCTCTCACCTAGCTACTCACCAAGTCTCAAATTCAGAACCATTAACTACGCTAAAACCATGCAATGTGTTAATTGATCTTCGTGCTCAGGGGATTTTATCGTTATTATGATACGAAGATAAAGTATTAGTGACGTAACAAACTGCACGCCTCGTAGAAACAGGAAAAACAGTACTACGTGCATGCATAATCACTCAAATTTGGAACGGCAGAAACGAAGAAAAAACTAGTAAAGAAGACTAATCTTACAACAATGAAGCTAGTATCGACGCCATCGGCTTCCAGCTCCTTCAATATAGCGAAGCCGTGCGCATCGTCCGCAATCTTGGAGATCACCTTCGGCTTCAAGCCGAGCCGAGCCACGCAAGTGAGCGCATTACCGGCATTGCCGCCTCCTTCAACCTTTAGCGAACAGCTTCGGACCTTATCGTCGGGGTTCGGAAATCGGTCCACCGTAGCAAGGAAATCCACCGCCGTCATTCCGTGCCCGACCTGTACATCAAAATCACATAACAACCTATGCGTTTATAAAGAGTGATACAGTGTGATGGACGAAACAACGCACGACGATGCGATTTTCGGGAAGAGGAGGAAGCGCGTCGGAGGACATTTTGATTAAATTGAAACGGCGCTGGAAGCGACTATGTGTGTCAAGATTGTGGAGGACGCTGCCATTGGTTACGCTGAACACCTTCGACATCATCGCAACGAAAAGAATCGATTGAGTTCGAGTTCAGTAAGTAGGTGACTTGTTGCTATGCAAGACTGTGAATAGATTTTGTTCCATTTCATCATATATATAAATACTTTTGAAAGTGAAAAATAAATAATAAGTCGTTGTAGTATAGTGGTAAGTATTCCCGCCTGTCACGCGGGTGACCCGGGTTCGATCCCCGGCAACGGCGATATTTTCGTTTTGTTTCGTCATGTACCATGTTTTTAGTTAAATAATTTCAAAAGTAAAAATTAACATCAAGTCGTTGTAGTATAGTGGTGAGTATTCCCGCCTGTCACGCGGGTGACCCGGGTTCGATCCCCGGCAACGGCGATCTTTTTATTCTTTTCATCATATGTTAGATTTTTCTAGTTAAATTCTTTCAAAAGTAAAAGTTTGACATTTCGTTTTTGTAGTACAGTGGTAAATGTTTCTATCAGTCACGCGATAACTTGAGTTCGATAGCTAACAACAGCGGTACTTTGCCCTTTTTTTTTTTTTTTTTTTTTTTTTTTTTTTAAAATTCCTTTTTTTTTTTTTTTAATTTTTTTTTTTTTTTTTTCTTTTATATGTATCTAAAATTCCTTCTCTTTTTTATATAATAATCTTTTGCAACATTTAAATCATTGAACACTTCTATTAAATTCACTTGTTACACAAAGCTCGGTCCTTCCTTTTTCTATATATCTGACCCATAAGCTTCGTGAAGGAATTAATTAACGTGAAAATGGAACTTTGAAAAGTTATATCAAGCATTATATACTCAAAGACCATGTGATCTTCAGAAGGGAATAAATTATAAAAAAAAAAGTGGAATGCTATCTTGGCACTTGCATAGACATAGCAGGGATTAATTATGTGAAAAGAGTTTGGAAGTAAATTTTGTGCACCACAAAGAAGGGTTAAAGTGGCTTTGCCTTCAAATTTGCCATTTGTGGAAACAAAGAAGAGTGCAGCAGAAATGTCCAACATTGCATCACTTCTTCTGACCAAAAACTTTATTCTTAAAACATATAGCTCACTTCAGTGGTATAGAATGCTAGTTCATGAAGGATGCCAGACATGGATCTGTGTGGTAAGGGAGACCAGTTCTTGCTCCTATAGCTCTGCACTTGGAAGCTGCCTGTAATCACCATCAAAATGAATGCATAAATCCTCTTGCACTATTCATTTCTATTAATTATTTATTTATTACTTTAGTGTATGAGTATTTACCACAGTAGCAGCAAAGCACAGCATTTTCTCTGGTGTGAAGTTGGCACAGATCGCTGAAACCAATAAAAAACAGCACACATTAATGAAGACTGACAAGTTACTATTGAAATGTAAAGGATGTAGCAAGAATGGCAAGGCAAATATGAAATTTGCATGTGTCCCTTTGAAGGACACGAGGTAAATTACCATAGAGAACAGATCCACTAAATGCATCTCCAGCACCAGTTGTATCAATAAGCTCTGATGGCGGTATATTCTCAGCTGTTCCAACGTATAACTTACCACAAACTGTTCCTATACCTTCTGCGTGCAATTTTGTCACTGACTGGAAAGTAAATGGAAAAGAAAGATATAAATAAAAAGTTTAGCAAATGCAAATAAGCATATAATGTTAAGTTACATCTTAAAACCCTTTCCATAGTTTCAAAGATGCAAGTGACCGACTATGTCACAACTTCCAGAGAAATGATTTTGCACTTCGTCATACACTCATTCATCAGTTTAGGTAGTTGGCTATTTGGCTTGGAAAAAAAAATTATATAATTAAGTAAAAATGTTATAATTGTAACTGGTTGATGTATAAAACAAAAACCATAACAAGGAAAAATAAATGCTAATTTTACTAGGATTTCCTTAAGGTTGCATATGATGTACATTTTTCTGAAACGATCACCTTAGCTGTTAACAATTTCAGAATGCATGTCAAATATTAGCAAATTAATGCAGGGCTGATAAAAGGACCAACCACTTGTGCAAAGGTTTTCCTGGTATCATTTGAATGCCTTTCCAATTTTGCTAGATCACTAACATCTATATTTTTACCAAAATAGACTTTTCGTTTTTAGTATCATAAAGAAACAAATAATGAGTTACACAGGTTATTACAAGATTAGTTTATTGAAAAAGGAGTTTGTTTGTGCTAAAGGGCATTAGACACCCATGAGGACCTTATTACTGTCCAAAGAAAACATACATCGGTAACAGTAATAGTTTTAAGCATGTGCTGCATTATTTGCAAACTGGATTTCATATCAGTAATACTAATACCAAAGCAAAGAAGAAGTGTTTAAAGTTTCATTGTGAATACTGATGATATGCAGGTTGGGATGTGTGAGCTTCTGTTCTTTCTCATCTCCAGGGATTCCAGTAATTGGTCAACATCCATTTCTTCAGTGGAAGGACCCTCTGTCAGAAAAAAAAAAAAAATCATAGTAAGTGTGGACTTGTTTAAATTAAAAGAAAAAATAAAATATACTTAATATGCAATGTAAACATTCTAATTCTGTCCAGTGATGGCATAAGACCAGCTTCTTCAAGATAACCATTTCAACACCCTCCACTTTTGAAAACCTAACATTAAAAGAAAAAAAAAATTGAAGAAATGAAAATGTACCATTAAAACTTCTCTCAAGCATTATGCAACCATCTTTTCCCAAAGTTACAATCACAAATTTGATGTTGGACAACCTTAAAAGCATACAAACTAATGCTTTAGGAACTGTTGATGCCTCTGTCCATGCCTGTCATAAGAGAAAGGTACATCAGCCGTGTACAGTGAAGCCTACGGGGAAATGGAACAAGGTTTCAGCAAAAGTAAGGGACAGGAATTTATCCAAAACTATACTAGTTAAAGCAAGAAAAGGAACATGCATTTATCCTTGGTATCAGAAGGTGATATCCCTTCATCTTCACAAAAAGGAAAATACGATTAAGGAAAACATAGCATATGCAAGAACATATGATAGAGCATTAAAGGAATAAAACCCCAAATTCAGTTCTTGTTTTGTGTCTAGTGTGTGTGTGTTGTATGAGTGATTAGGTTTCTATCATCAAGAAACCTGTCAATATATCCATGTATAAAAATGCACAAAACTACTTTAGAATAACTTAAAGACGTTAGATGCTAAGACCGAGTTGACTCGGCTAAAAACACATTTATTGATAGACCAGTAAAATGAAAAGGCAGCATATTAAAATCAATTCACTTCTGAACATCAAATACAAGGTTGATAGGATATCTCTATATTGAACATTCTTACAGTATATCACTTCCAGAGAAAACAATACACATACCTGTGGAAACTCTGCAGCGCACACAACATAATCTGCTAATTTCAGGAGATCATCCAATCCTTCTCTCAGCCTTTCTGCGTCCATTAAGATAGGTATATTCTTCTTAACTGCCTGTACTGGAAAATGAGAATTTGTTATTTCCCATCAGATGATGCTCTCTTTCATTCTGAACCTCTTTTATCGGAAGAAAACAAACTAAAAGACATTAAGTAGATATTTCAACATACAACACAGTTGAAAAAGACAAAGCATGTTATATCAATGGATGGACTTGCAAAAATCTATTACCCCTGGCAGCATTTTCACCCTTATAAATTTATCCATCATGTAAGCTGTGGTTATATCATGTTCAACCATTAGTGATATAATGATTGGTACCATTTTAATAATACGTTACTAAAAGTTCAAAGTTGATTTTTCACTGAATTCTACAGAAAGTTTTTCATGCTTCACATTGCTTCTTTTATTTTATTTATTTTCTAGAGAAATGGGGATTAGAAACTTCAACTTCTAAATACGGGGATGATTAGACATAGAATTCACAACACGCATCAAATAAATTATAAAAGTAATAACCTCATGTGCAACAACTATAGCCGTTTCATGCAATCTTCCATCAAAATAAGCAATTTTTGCCCCATTCAATGCAGTTAACAAACTTGACTTGGGAAAATCAACTGGCTTCATTGGTGGATATCCTGGGGTATGAATACAAGTACGGGACTTACTGAAAAAATAGAATAGAAATTAGTCAAGTTACAAATATAATTTCTCATTACCAGCAACTGCTTGAAGATCTTACTATTATGAACCATTATGTTTTATCCTTGCTAAGGATAACCTATTTTTCCTTCTCATGCATGCACTGACTGCTGAGTAAAACAACAGTCTCAGGCACGCAAGTTGATAAACAGACGAAAAAAGGGGAAATAAATAGAGAAGTATGGGTTAGGAGGTTTAGCTCATTTCCTTTTTGTTTAAATTATACCGCAGTACCCACTATTTTCATGCTCAATACCAAGCAGGAGATTGTCGCCAGAATCTACTCCACCTAACCGATTTCCCTTTACTTCTGAAATTGGCTCATTATATTACTCAATGGAGACAGTGAATATGATGAAACCGTATATGCATGGGATACTAACTATGAATTAAACTGCCCACAGGAGAGTGCAAAGAACTAGCTGTATTATAAAAAAATTCATTGAAATACTGAAAAGGAAAAGGAAAAGGAAAATATAGCTAAGAGTAAGGGCTAAACAACTATAACGAAACAACCAGAGCAGAACCTCATGTCAAGTGATAAACATATAATAAATGAAAATATAAACATCATGTTTATTGTATTTTATGAGAATTTATTCTAGGAAGGGGGAGTTAATAAAAGTAAGAGGAACGATAAGTCAATGATCATTACTTTTGGCTGTCCACAATGACATACGTAAATGGTGTAGTTCCCTCCTGAGAAACCTGCATAAGAGCAAGCACTATAAATCGATAAAATAATAATGACAGCAATAAGTGAACACCAATTATATACATGAAAATTATATATAAAAACAAACACAAAAAGGAAAAGGGTCAAACAGTAAACTTTGAACAGAGTGTTTAAAAATTTAAGATCATAGAGGCACAGTCAATTCCATATAGTAGCCCAGTGCAATAAGCTTCAGAAAAAGGCTATATTGGTGCAGCAGATTACAGAAGGAATCAGATTTGGTGCAGTCAGCTTTTCCATACATTCACACAGTCAGCCATATTAACTAGTGGATGAAAACCGCACAGCTCATATTTCAAAAAGCTAAGTTCTTTTTGTGAGCTAAAATATTAGTCGTCGACCTTCCATCCAATGATTGAGATGCTGATTGTGTGAATGGGTGAAAAAAGTAACTGCAAGAAGTTTTTCGATCACAGAGTGGCTGCTATAGCAATGATAGCAAATTCAACGCAGACAATTTCTAACAACAAGCTATAAACAAAAAACACACTCCTCTTCAATACATTCTTTACTATTATTGAGTGAACAGTATGGTCAAAACTCTAAAAGAAGTGAAAGGTTAATACATGTTCAATAATCAACATCTACACTCAAAAAATCGCATGTGAAAGCCAAACAGTCAAAGACACAATCATATTAGACCACTATAATGCTATAAAAGAAAAAAGAGAAGACTGAAAGTGTGAGAAAATTACAGCCATGAAGGATGTATCTACCCCATCAGCTTCTAGCTCACGTAATACTTCCCTGCCTTGAGTATCATCAGCAACCTTACGGAAATGAAACAACATAATACAAAAATGAAAAAAAAAAAAAAAAAAAACATGCCCACAGTGTGTGTGTGTGTGTTATAGATTAAAAAAAAAAAAAAACCTTGGAAATTATTCTTGGTTTGAGTCCTAATCGAGAGGCACATGTTAAGGCATTGCCTGTATTGCCACCTCCTTGAACCTAAACAAATAACGCACATATCCAAAGAAGAAAGAGGTGTTACATTATAACTATAACTATTGATTATCATAACAAGATGAGATGAAAAGAAAACTAAAAAGACCTTGAAGGAAGTGGTTCTGATTTTTTCATCTGGTTTTGGATAAGCTGCAACAGTAGCCAAGAAATCCACCGACACCGCTCCACACCCCACCTGCACACACTTTCACGTAGGGTTACAAACCAAGATTCCATCTTTCAGCTTCAAAAATGAAAAGGGTAGACGCAGAGTAAAGAAAGAGGACGCACAACAACGGTATTTTCACAGGCACGGGACATGGTTTTTGTCTGAGAGGCACTGTTAGTTGGCTCCAACTGAATCTCAAATACTGAAAGTCACGTTCATTGAGCATTTTCTGGTGTTTAAAGTCAGCATCAACTAAGCTTAAAATATTTGCCCGTCATTGTTACCTCAAATTGTTTATATTCATTTAACGAAAAGGTTTTTTTGTTAAAACTAGTATTTTATATATGATTGTACGTAAGGATATCAAAAAATCTGTACCCGGGAGTATATGCGGATATAACTCGCAATAGGAAATGGATATTAAAAATAGATATTCGCTATTCGCGGGTACAGATATTTTTGTTACCCGCATGTTAATGAGGTGGGTATGGATATTTGTACCTCCTAAATTTTAATTCAAAAAAACATCCATATATATATATATATATATATATATATATATATATATATATATATATATATTTTTAAAAAACAACAT
>Ga0214545_1000246_pt1 | contig 75749 bp, 47 predicted proteins | sample CNSS4metaG_FD_160064 | JGI IMG/M metagenome (GOLD analysis project Ga0214545, IMG submission 160064) | Root nodule microbial communities from cowpea collected in UCLA plant growth center, Los Angeles, California, USA - CNSS4 | ecosystem: Host-associated > Plants > Roots > Nodule | place: USA...
AGGTCAAATAGGGTTACAAAAATGAGAGACAAAAGAGCCAACTATGGTGTGTGCAAGGCTAATTTCGTTCTAGCATAAAAGGAGACAAAGAATGTGTCTCATATGTCTCAAAAAAGTGGCCAAAGTGTGCTAAAAAAAAAGGAGACCAAAGGTACATAGGTACACTTGCTTCATGCCTTTTACTTTATGCTTTATGCCTTTGCTTTACTCTCTTCTCCACATCATTTATGCTCCCCAATCACCATGCGCCACCTAGCATTACTTTCTTACTCCTAATTAACCTACAAAGCAAATAAACATAGATTAGCATGTTGGCTTAAGTCAAGTCAACTCTAGTCAACAAGTCAAACGTAGTCAAAGGTCAACAAGTCAACTAAAGTTGATTCAACTAAGTCAACTTTGGGAATAAAAAATAACAAACACAAATGAAAGGGATGAAGGATTAGTGAACTTCCTTTCTAAACATGCTTAGTCTTCTTAAGCATGTGCCTCCATCCTTGGTTGGGGTCAATCCTTCATCAGAATGTGAGAATTAAACCTTAGTTCAAGAATGTTGACTCAAAGAATATTGTGTTTACTTTGATAGATCTGAGGTACTTCAAAATAATTTGACCAAAATTATTTCATTTTAATATTTTATATATTTGAACTTGAACACTTGATGTTTTGCAATGGTGCTACAATTTGTTGTACATTGTGGGATGATTATTGCAAGAAGTTTCTACAGAGGTATATTGAAATACCTAATTCTGAAAACCTGGTGGTTATGATTACTCAAGCTAAAATCAAACCAGCCACAGGTTGATAAGTTTATCAAACACCTAATTTTGTTAATATAATAATCTTTTTTTCTAACTTTTGTTTTCATAATTAGGTGAATGGCCAGTTTCAGTGTCTAATACTTGGAATGGTACAAAGTTGATAATGGAAACTGATTTTCCTCAAATAGTTGATTTTAAGAAACGATGAAAGAGTAAGTTATTCCAAGTTTGAATGTTGTTCCCAGAAATATTAATGTGCATTTTTAATTGATTGCAAGTGATAGTGGAATGATTTTTTATATAGTATTAATAGTCTGATTGAAGGTGCATGTTTAATTGATTTGCAGAATTGATCCTGATGAATTAGTAATGAGTTAGTGTGCAAGTCAAATGACTTAGTCTTCCCAGTATACTGATGTTGAATGGTTTGTAAGTAGATACTATCTATGATTTCCAATCCCATGGTAATTGATTCATTTCGAATGTTATACAATTTTATTTGTGATTTTGTTTATTTTCTATATTTCTGAATTACGTGGGAAAGCTGTTTGTAATTTGGCAGCAGACACTGACACTGACATAGTATTTTTCTATTCAAATTCCGTTGTGATTACTTCAAAATTATAATGTTTTTTCAAATGATGATTGAGTTTATATTTTTTTTCAAATGAGTTTGAGTACAAGTTCTGATAATGATTCCGATTATGTTGTAGTTGAACTCTAGCAAAGAGGTTATTACCCTGTAGTGAAAATTGCAATGATTCTTCTCAAGACATGGATTCTGCTCAACTATCAAGCACCAAGATGAAGAAAACTATAAAAAGGAGAAAAATTAAGTAGATTGCTATGTTGTGATGTATCTAATTTTGCGTACTTTAAAACAATTATCGTTAACCACATTTTTTGATATATATGTAGTGTAAATTAATTAAACTTACATTGTGGTTGACTGTGTTATGTTATGTTATGATATTGGAAGCATTTGCAAATTCTATTGTTATTTTAATACATAATTATGCTATCTAAATGTAATTTTATGCTGAATGAATATAGTCAAATATGTTTTTTAAAGTAAAAGTAAATGTTTAAAATACGTTGAAGAAAACCTTTGCAATAGTATATAAATTAATTGCTTTATAACATGTTTGTAAATAGTAAGCAAATTTTAAATAGATATACATGATTGATATTAAAAGAAATTACATTTAAAGAGGAATGTTAAAAGACATACATACATATAGTCTTGCAAAACGTGATCTTACAAAATGTACTTAAACTATTACCAAAGTTAATTATATAACACATTCTAAATGGAATTTAAGTGATTAAAGCACGAATAGTGCTTGAACGATTTTTATCTACCTCAAACTTCACTTTGTTTCCAGCTTTCAATCCATTGTTGGAGCAAAACTGCTTCCACCCACGAGTTAAATAGCATTCTAGACGCGATCTTTGACACCATCTTATTAAACATGACCATAAACCACCGTTTGCATTGCTGAGGTTATGCATTTTGCGCTTCTTTACCAAGGCTACTGCAGCAAATTAGGCATCCAAGTACTGAAAATCACATTTGGAATGTGTCAAATAATGTATAAGTTCATGTAACAAAATAAATAAAAAAAGTATTATACTTACTAGTGATGAACATCGAATATCATATTCAGTTAAGGTTTTCTCTGTTGAGAAGTAAAATGAACTTTAATCATCAATGTTTCAACTGGTGCATTAAAGGTGTCACTTGAGGGTTTCAAGTAACTTATTTCATTACCAGCCAAATCAAATATCCTTACTAGGAATTTGTAATCACGTATGTAATTAAGTCGCATTACATGATCATGCTTGATTTCATAGTAGTTAATAAACTCTAGAATTCCCCGTCTAATATAACGCATATGCAAGTATGCTCTCCTAATGGTTACTTCGTGGCTCTTCCCCAAGGGATCAAAGATCTCAAACTAATCAGACATAAATGTTGGTCCCCAAAAGCGTGAAAAGGCATCAACAAGCATTATAAATTCCTGTATCAGAAAACACACATGTTTAAGACATAATAAATTTAACCAGTTACATATGTACAATATGGAATTGGTAAAGGATACCTCTTGTGTTGGTAATTTTACATTGAAACAATTGAAGAATTTCGGCAATGGAATAGGTTGGGGAATATCAATGGGATTTTTTGGAGTAGGGTATCATATTTCGCTTCAGTCTATATTGAAAATCCTTAAGTCAAACAACATGTTGCCTAAATATTTGATTGCTATATAATAGTTGACTATGAACTTATAAAAACATGCTATTTCAAAACTTCCACAAAACAAGTTTTCAGCCACTGAACCTTGATTTATGTGAACCACTAACTTATTTCCTCTTAGGTCGACTAAGTAGTTCTCATTATGTTGAATTTCTTTGCTCTAGTAAACAAAGAAATCTTTGTCAAATGCAATGTAATCCTGCAATATGTGTGAAATAAAGGAATGAAATGCTGAAATTAGAGGATAAATGTCTGATGCAATATTTATATGACGTTGAAATAACAGAAAAATAGATCTTGGCAAATGGGTTCCATTATCACAATTCTTCAAAACAAAATCCAGAGTACATTGCAGTTACAGAAACCAAATGAAGAAGTTATTCACACAACATTTGAATTTATTCACAGAACAGAACCATAATAGGTGAAATAGACATAAACATAATGTCAAAATTTAACTAATCGACATCCAAATGTATAATATGTACTCTTTGGATTGCTTTTATAATATTTGTGGTTGAAAACAAATAAAATATAGTATATGTTAAGGAAATCAAAACTTTACCTTGGTAGGATTAAGGATGGAAACCCAGAATGGATGGCAGTTGATCATAGTGTTCTGCGATGATGAAACCATTGGAATAACATTTTAAATGCGGTGTACTATGATTGTGACAATGGAATGGTATAGAACTCGAAGGACATGACATATATATAAAAGTTTTAAATAATATTACCATTTCAATTGACGGTTGTTAATGTTAGTGTAATTAATGCTTTGACCCTTTAATTATTTAGCTTAACTTTAAATAAAAAAAATATCAGTGCTCATTGCATATAGTAAGTTCATTAAATTGATACGACATCATATGAACATGATTAAAAAAATAACATTTTTTTTTCATTTTGGTGTCATTGTAATTTAGTATTAACATTAACAACAACATATAATGTGAACAATTGTCTGGTCTACAATGAAGGGATGATACTTTTCAGAAGTAAGAAAAGGAATCCAACAACTGCAATGTCTTTGATAATACAAAAGTGTTAATACAGACCTAAGAGGTTCCATTTTTTTCTTGGAAACTATAATTGTACATTTTACAATATGGATTGATTTTTAATTTATTTTTGAATCAAACTTTTTTAAATTGATTGTAAATTCATTTTATTCGATATTGATATACACAAGATTGGATGCTGATAAAACAAGATCCAACATTTCTTGCGCCTAAGCAAGATTGAAGAGAAAAATGTTATTGAAAGTAAACAAGATGAATAAGAAATGTGCTAAAGAATTTGGTGGAACTTCCAAAAGCCAACATACAAGAACATTGTGTACTCCACTATTTGATGTTACTTATAAATTTTGTGAGGATGAAAGACGTAAGAATTTTGGAATAGTTCAATGTCATAAAGATAAACATGCAGTTCCAGATACTAGTGCTTCACATCGACAAAATCTATTACATAGGGTTCAGATGGTTTCTTCAAAGCAGGAAAAAGAAAATCATTGCTCATTGAATAAGAACAATAGTTCTAGACAATTTCCATTAATTGAATCTGAATTTCTTATGGCTGAAGAAATAAGTGAAGTCAGTACTAATGCAAGAGCTGAAGACACTACAAAAGGTATTTATTAATGTATACACTAGCACATATTTATATTCATAAAAAATTTTAATCTTTTATGTTATGACAGATCAATATAACTTGGAAAATGGCCAATGTCAACAACATCAAAAGAAAAAAACATCTACAACTTCAGACAATGATCCTTCCATCCAATTTAAATGAAAGATAAGATATCTACTAATTATATCAGTTCTTTTATGATGTTATTCCTATTTTAAATTATGTTTACTAAATAAACAATACACATTCACTACTTATGCAGATATAGGTGACCCAATATACATGTGCCCGTTTTGTCAAGCATACATGTGGTATGAATAAAGGATAGACAAGCATAAACATTCTGCAATTCCAAAGTTTCAATTGTGTTGTGGAAATGGAAAAGTGCAGTTACCTCTATTGAAGGATGCTCCTACTATTTTGAAACAATTATTATTTGACTCCAATAGTAGAGAAGGACAAAATTTCCAGCAACATATTAGAACATATAATATGATGTTTGTTTTTACATCACCCGGTGCCAAAGTTGATAAAAACTACAACAACGGTCATGGTCCACCCAACCTAAGAATTCAAGACCAAGCTTGCCATATAATAGGTAGTTTGCTCCCACCTAAAGGACAATGCCTAATTTTTCCCAACTATATATTTATGATATTGAAAATGAAACACACAATAGAATCCAATCATTAAGGTAGGTCAAGAAAAACTATTTTTATCTTTAGCATTGTGATATTTGTATCCTGATATTAATTCATATTCTATCATTTTTCAGTAATGACAACAAGATTGATGTAGATATTGTAAACAAGTTGACAAAAACGTTAGATGAATTCAATGTTCATGCAAAATCATTTCAAGTTGCTAGAGATCAATACAGAGAACAACCTTTTTATGACCTTAAATTGAGGCTTACTGTTGATAGGACTAAGGATGAAAAGTTATACAATATACCTAACGTTTCTGAAGTAGCAACAATAATAGTTGGCGATATTGATAGAGCTTCTCCAAGAGATATCATAATGGAAAATAAAAGTGGAAAATTGCAAAGAATTAACGAATTGCACACGAGCTACCTAGGATACCAATATCCTCTACTATTCTCATACGAGGAAGATGGTTATAGGCATGATGTTAGTCATCGAGTGACAAGTACTTCAAACAACAGAAAGAGAAATCGCCTAACAATAAGGGAATGATTCTATTTTAGGATTCAGAGCAGACAATTAGAAGCACAAACACTTCTAAGATGTAGGAGATTGTTCCAACAATTTGTTGTTGACGGATATACTATGATAGAATATGAGAGATTATCATTCATAAGAAACAACCAATCAAAGCATAGAGTGGAAAAGTATTATAACCTCTTCCAAGCAAAACCCAGTACATAAGAAGAAGGATCAACCAAAGGCAAAAGAGTTGTACTACCTTATACTTTTGTTGGTGGCACACGATTTATGGAACAACTTTATTTTGATGGAATGGCAATTTGCAGTCATGTTGGTTTTCCAGATTTGTTTGTAACATTTACATGTAATCCAAAGTGGCCTGAAATACAAAGACTACTATCACAACAAAATTTAGTTGCATCTGATAGACCAAACTTAACTGCAAGGGTATTCTGAATCAAATTTGATCATCTTGTAAAAGATCTTATGAATAATCATTTCTTGGGCAGGGTTATCGCATGTAAATATTTTTAATCTTATTATTGCATTACGAAATAATTATTACTATGTGTTGTCATACTAACTTCAATCATTGTACAATGCAGACATGTATACTATCGAATTCTAAAAGCGTGGTCTACCTCATGCTTATCTACTACTATTTTTGCATGACAATGACAAACATCCAACAACATATGACAATGGTAGAGTAATATCGGCTAAAATACCATGTCCAATATGACATCCGAAACTACATCAATGTGTGAAGGAACATATGATTCATGGTCCTTGTGGATTAATAAATAAATCCCTTCCTTACATCATAATGACTCAAACATCATAATGACTCAAACATTTAACTAAGGAAAGATCACCCCTTTTGTGAACACCATCTTCAGCAATATTCGCAGTACCAGAAGAAGAACCAACATCTACACTATAATGAATTTCAATTCCTTCTAACGAAAATAGCCTATACAAGAAAACATTCCGGGAAACATAATTTAGATGCAAGTACACTTGATCCTTCATATTATAGTACTTAAATATTTTTCCAATAGCACCACGTAAAACCATTGTACCACTTGGTTTCACATCAAACTTAAACTTAAAACTTTTAAAACAAGGATCTATCAATTCCATCTCCTGACCATAAACTACTTTCTTCTCCAAAATAGGTGAAAATATGCATCCAAGCAAATGATACACTATATTCACAAAAGCAGACAATATTATATTGAAATTAAAAATATTACTAACACAAAACAAGATTAATAAAGGTTTGGGAGTTCACCTATGTGGGACATAACTTCACCCGAAAAGAAGACAAAGAATCTAGACCACACTAAAATCTTCCTTTGCAATGTAATTATTTCCTAACCTTGGGTATTCGATCTTAGTCCACTATGTGGTAAAAATTCTGAGTCGAAAATATCTATCACCCTAGAACAAAGTACAAATATAGTGCAAATCTTCCAGTTCATAAAACTCTTCAAAATTAGATGGTATGTGAAAAATTCCCTTTTTAATCAAGCCCTCCTCAAACTCTAAATTCAAAACATTCTCCATTAGGTTTGTGATATAGTTTGTCCCAATAGCCAGTTTGTTTCCCCATTCAACCATAAAACCATCTTCAAAATCCCTGAATCCCTACAACACACATATATGCAAGCAGACACCGATATAAGTTGTCCATGTCAAAAAAATTCGCCAAACAATGCATCAAAGGCATTATAATAACCAATGCAAACACAACGCAAGTACTGGTGAAAAGAATCACAGCTCACAAAAAACCTATATAATGATTAATAACGTAAATCAAATGCAGAACCTAAATATTACTTACATCACCCAGATATAACAAAAAGATAGTTCTGGAACAAGTTCTTGAAGTTGTATCTGTAGGAAGATGATATTTTCGTTCACAAGCACACCAGCGTACTAAGGAAGCAAAACACTAACATTGAACTTCAAAGTGAAAACGAAAAGTTTATTTCAAGTGCGAATAACAAAAAGAATAAAAAATGGTCTACAACCTGAAAAAATTTAACGATATATTAACTTACCAACTGAAATATCTATTGAAGTTTTTACCAAACAATAATTAATTATGTACAAATAACGACACAGGTTAAAGAAATAAAAATCTATCCTAATTCTAATAATATCTAACTCTAATATTTATTATTATTATTTGTATAGACAACAATAATATCTGCTATGTACAAATTTAAAAGAAAAAAAATTGCACCCATGCGTAAGCACAGGTATAGCACTAGTTTTCTAGGAAATAAACTCAATATTAATTGATCGTTGGACTAAGAGTAACACATCTCTTCATTATCTTTCTCATTTCTTTAAATCCAAGGTAATTATATTATTAATATATTTTGTATATGTTTTATTTATAATATATAATATTATGGTAATTTATGCTTATGTATTTTTAATATTCTATATATTATAGTCATGAATGTTTAAATGAAAATTCGCAAAGACGTGTCCTATATCAAGATGTGGAACCTACACATGAAAGAAAGAAATGTTTTATGAGATACTTTGATTATGTGGATGTAAGGAGACAAGTAAATATAAAGTTAGCAAACTTTTTAGTTGGAAGAAAATATTTTGCAGATGTTGTCTCTTTAAGTGATAGAAGTAAAAAAAAATCATGGTAGATTGTTCATGGATCTTATGCGCTAACACATCAAAAGATAGCTCTAAAGCTACTTGGACAACCTTGTTTTTATAGTGAAAGCAATTGGAGTACCTACTATTTTATACATTCTTTGAAAAGAAATAAGATGAAACCTAAAAGGGGGGAGAATATAGTATTTTTCTATAGTAGTAATCTTCGTCTTCTTTTAAGAAGCACCTTAAAGTACAATGAAAATGAAACTAAATTGTAGGATATTGTAGGGGATGATTTTTCATTGGGTGACAATGAAATTATTCATATTGCTAGTTTATCTCTTGATCAATAGGAATTAAAAGTTGTATTTTTTAATGAAGATGAAGAATATAAGAGTTAAACATTATGATTCACATAAGTTTTTCTTTTGTAATTTTTTTTATAAATGTTTCTCTTAATTTTTTTATATTATGATGCCTAAATGTTTCTCTTGACATTTCTACCCAACTAACATTATTTTCTGATACTACAAACATTAGATTGTCATGGTCGCTAAATTTTAGAGTTTTAATTTGATAAAGTTGTTGACCTTTGGGTTTGGCTTTTCTTCCTTTTGCTAAGTAGGTAGTGAAGGGTCATAGTTTTTGGTTGTTACCATTTTGGTTGAATCGAATGTTAGAGTTTTTAGATTTGTGGTCATCAAAATCACCAAATCAATTTATAACAAAAAAAACAAATGTTGCAATAATGTGTCAAATTTCTTGTTATACAAACTTCTAAAACTTTCAAACAAAGGCTCGACAAGTTTTGCAAACATAAGACATAATAACAGAAAAAATAAGAACTCTCTAGTGCTTTAGGCTAAAGATCTCACGCTGCAAACAAGAGAAACAATGTATATGCACTATGGACATAATCATTATGCATTATCTAACAACTAGAATCATTGGAAAAAATTCACAAAAAATTCAACAAGTTGACCGATGTTAGTAAAAGCATAAAAAAGAAATCTACGTATCTATGTTCAGAAATAATTGGATTAAAAGGATGAAAAAAGATATATTGCCCTCTTACCAATTTTGTTGTTTTCCTTTTGCTTTTAAGCATATGTCTCACTAAAACTTTTGCTTAAAACCATTTAAAAGGTTAAATACCAATGTTCTCACTTATGCTATGTTAAAGTTTGGAATCGTGAATTCATTTAATTTTGTCTATCTTCCCTTACAATACAATTATTAACTTCTCATCTACAGGCCGTTAAAACTTAAAGCTTATTGATATTGAAACCAATACTTTCATATGAAGAAGTTTTGGGTGCATAACTACTAGATTTGGAGTTCTTTTAACTAGACTCAAGTTATGATGAACATTGGACATAACAACACATTGATTTTTGTATTTTATGATGCTATGTACATATTTATAATTTAAATTTATCTCTTCAATGGTGGATATGTTACCACACCTAGTGACTTCCAATAACCTGGTATCATATTCACGTCATTTTACTTTTATAACTCATATATTATGTATTGTTTTTGTATTTATATTTTATTTGTTTCTCTAGGTCTTTACGGGAAGAAGGTTCACTAGGAAGATACAACATCAATGAGATTTAAGCCCAACCATATAAGGCATTGGCACCACTCTCAATCCAAAACATTAAGGCAATGATTTTATGAGTCTTCATCCTTATATGGTGCTCCACTTTCTCATTTCTCCCTAATATGGCACTTAGACTCATTCTTGGATTCCCAACAATCTTCCCCTCAAGGGTGAGTCCCTTCCACCACATTGGTACACTCCTCCTCCAGCGGAACCATTCAAGTACCCCTTCTCGTATCGTCGTTCTTCTTAATGGGACAACACTACAACAAAAATTACTTTAGGCAACAGTGAAAAATTGTGGCCTAAAGCAAAAAATTTGTTGCTTAAACTTTAGGTAACAAATTAACAACAAATTTACAATTGTTATGTAGGTGTTCGTGGTCTATACTATAGGCAATGATATTTTTTTTTCGTTTAGGCCACAAAATTGTAAAACTATTGTCTATTTTATTTTAAAGATATTAATTAAAACCAATATATTCTATTAAAATTATATAAATAAAATAAAATATAGAAAATTGAAACTATTAATCAAAACACTTATAAAATATAGGTTAAATTATGCCCTTGGTCCCCATTTTCATAACAAAATTTGGTCCCTCTATTTTTATTTATCTCAGTTTGGTCCTTATTTTGGGAATTTTGATCCAATCAAGTCCTTTCCATTAGTGGTGTAATAAAAGTGTTAAGGACGTGTCACGTGTCAGTTCTTGAATTTTTTATTTTTTATTTAGTTTCTTTTTATTTTTCATTTTTTTTAAATTTAAAATTTCACCCTATCAAGCTGACATCGTGCCATATGGTAGTGACAATATGATGTGGTAGTGGCAATGCCACGTGTCACTATTAAAACATATGTCATATGCTCATTGTCAATTTGGTCACTGTATTTTAATTTTATCTCAATTTAGTTCCAAATTTTGTAAAAATCGTGCAATTTCGTCCCTCTCCAAATTGAAACAAAAATTAATTTTATATAAATGTTATAAAAATATTTTTATTAAATTTGATATTTTTATTCAAATTGATATTTTTGTTATATATTTTTAATAAAACTAAGTTTATTTATATTTTTATTTCACATTCAACTTTATTTAAAATTGTTTTCACATTTTAAATTTATTTGTTTTCAACTGTTATATAAGCTGGTTAAATATATTTTAAAATTTTACATTTGAATTTATATAATTATTTTTTTACACCAACTCATACATTTTTATACAAAATTATTAAACTTTACATATTTTATAAATATACAATTATTTGAAATATAAATTCAAATAAAAAAATAATATTAAGATGTAATAAAATATCAATATAATTATTTGATTTTTTTATATTAGCATTATTTTCTATTAACGACTTTAAAACAATTTTAAATAAAGTTCAATGTAAAATATAAATTTAAATAAACTTAATCATTTTAAAAATATTTACTAGAAATATCAATTTTGATAGAAATATTTGTGTACTATTTATATAAAAATTAAATTTGATTTCAAGTTAGAGAGGAACAAAATTGCTAAATTTTCATAAAAAATGGCAGTAAATTGAGACAAAAATAAAAATAAAGGGACCAAATTAAGAATGTGGAATGACACATGGCGTAATAGTGACATGTGGCACTGCCAATACCATATCACTATCTCACAGCCATGTGGCACAACATCACCTTGACACGAGGCAAATGTTAAATTTTTTAACAGAAATTAAAAATAAATTAAAAATCAAAAAAAATCAAAAATTTAAAATTTAAAATTTAAAAAAATCTAGGAATTAACACATGACACCTCTTTAATGTTGTTACTATACCACTAACGGAAAACACTTGAATGCATCAAATTTTCCAAAATAAGGATCAAATAGAGATAAATAAAAATAAAGGGACCAAATCGATATTTTCTATAAAAATGTGGACCAAAGGTATAATTTAACCTAAAATATATAATGAACAATGTTTGGTACATAATATGTCAACTAAAAGGTTCACATTTTTGCTTTTTCTAATCCTAACACAAATGCATCTTGCAATTCTACACCATGCAAGTGGATAAGGAAGCTTTAGATGTGTGGCCTCACTATCTTCAACAATCCTCTTCGCATCAATTAAAGCATCAAGCAAAAACGTTGTAGTGACGCTTACTTGGAACCCTTGCCAAGAAGACTTTATATAAAAGGACTTGTTTAAGCCGATCACCAAGACTAATCATCGGCTCTGATACCACTTGCTAGAATCAAGCACTTACCACTAGGCCAAATTCATCCTTTTTAGCTAAACAATTCAATCCTTTTTCAATTATATGACTAAGCCTACGGTGCTGCAAAGATGCCTCCATATCCATGGCATTCATAATGTCTTTAGCAACCAAAGCTCTTGTCCAATATAGTTTGGTTGATTTTTCTCCTCTGGCCATAACTAAGTTACCTTTGGTGAGTTTTCACTTTTCAGAACCAAAGGGATTATCGAAACAATCATCATCAAGCATATCACAAAGAATAAATTAAAACGGACATGAAGAGCATGTTTGACTCCTTTAGGCAATAACTACATTCCTATGTTGGTTTGCAGGCAAACATCACCAACACCAATTACTATAGACACACCATCATTACCCCTCTTCAACACTCCAAAATCACCAAAAGTGTAAGATGTGAAGAACTCCTTCCAAGGTGTAACGTGCAATGTAGCACCACTATCAATAATCAACATGCTCTCATTATATACAAGATTAACTGACTCAAAGCCACGAAGAAGAACAAGATCACCACCTGTAGTAGTAGTACAAGTTATAATTGATATGATGCTGATATAATGACTAAAGAATTTCCAAGATGATAACAGAGTCACAACAGTACATGAATAACATTAGGAGCATAAAGAATTTACCTTTCAGGGTCACGAATAGAGCAAAACTGACTAAAAGTATAGTAAGATGACCCACTTTTGCGTGTGTGCTTTGGTAATAAAAAAGAAGAGAGGTTTTTTGATTTTTTTTTCTATGTCTTGAATTGTAGAGGTTTTGTGCTTATATAGACACCTTGGGATACCACTAAAATCCTAGTATTTAATTATGATAAAATATATGAGGAAGGAATTGGTCCCGATGAAACATATTATAGAAATTAAATAGTTGCATAATATTCAGGGTATTGATTATAACTATTAACATGATATTGTATGTAATTACTAGAATCATATATTTTCTGGTACATGAAGATCTTGATCAAATCATAACATATTATTCATATAATTGATTCTAATTATTACCATGAATAATTATTAAAATCGTACCATTCTCTAAAAAACATTATTATCGGAAATATTTACCTCTAATTATTAAAATAGTATCTTCTCTAACTAAAAAATCAATGGCAGACATCACATAAGCATAAATTAAAGATATTTATTGTAATTATTATAAAGAATATTGCCTCTAATATTATACCTTCTTTAACAATAGAGATTATAAAATGTCATTTTCTGACATGCTATGTGAGGAGTGTAAATAGCAAATTGTGGGGGTGAAAATATGTACAAAACATTTGGGCTCATGAAAAGGGTGTGATAATTAAAACCAAATTAGATTCTCCATTTTCTTTTCATGATAGAATTAAAGTTAAAAAACCTACCATCAATAAAAAAAACATATTTTATTTTTTTTTTTTTTATTTTTTTTTTTTTTTTTATATATATATATATATATATATATATATATATATATATATATATATATATATATATATTAACAAAATGAATGCATTTACCCGAACGAAATTGGGTGTTTACAGTTGTCCCTCTTTACTTAGATTTGACTAGATAATATGAAATTGAAATTTTCATATTATCATAGTAAAAGATAAGTAAAGATAAAAACACTAATTTCGTTCTGGTTTCAAAAAAGGTTTATCGAAGAAAATAAGAGTCAAACATATTTAAAGATAGACATGACCACACCCGAGGATCTCCATCCGAAAGAGAGGAACTCAATGACCATTACCATGTAGAGGGTCCCGGTGTGACATAAGAAATCAATGATCATTGCCTCGTAGAGGGCCTTGATTTACAAAGATCGATGACCATTGCCTCGTAGATGGCCTCGCTGTGACATAAGAAAAGCAAAACTCTACCATTGCCTAGAAGAGGGACAATATACCCAAAGGAAACCTAAACTCGACCATTGCCAAAAGAAAACCTGAACTCGACCATTACCTCGCAGAGGGCCGATATACCAAAAGAAAACCTGAACTCGACCATTGCCTCACAGAGGGGTGATATACCAAAAGAAAACCTGGACTTAACCATTGCCTCACAAAGGGCCGATATACCAAAAGAAAACCTGAACTCGACCATTGCCTCACAGAGGGCCGATATACCAAAAGAAAACATGGACTCGACCATTGCCTAGCAGAGGGCCGATATTGAAATGACAGTTTGTAACCATTATGTGAAAATGTTCTAATATGAAATTTACATGTGAAAGTCAAATTGAATTCTGTGAATGCATGAATGAAAGAGACTCATATTTGTTCTTGACAAATCATGTGATAAGTGTATACTTGAATCTCTAGATGGACAAATGATATAAAACCAAAAAAGTTGACTCAGGTTATATACATGAAGCAAAATAGATGACTTAGATGAATTGGTGTGGGAACCTTATTTAACATAAAAAATAATGTGTAAAAAACGATGACAATGTGTGAAAACTTTGACTAACATAGAAACAATGTGTAGAAACCTTGGCAAGGTGTGGAAACCTTGACTGACTTAGAAACAAGGTGTAGTAACCTTTGCAAGGTGTAGAAACCTTGACTAACGTAGCTACAAGGTGTGGGAACCTTGGCCCATATAAAAACAAGGTGTAGAAACCTTTGAAAAGTGTGGAAACCTTGACTCAAAAGAAACAAGGTGTGGGAACCTTGGCAGGGTGTGGAAACCTTGACTTACATAGAAATAACGAGGTTAAACCTTGGTTAGGTGTAGGAACCTTAGCAAGGTGTGAAAACCTTGACTCACTTAGAAACAAGATGTAGAAACCTTGACAAGGTGTGGAACCCTTGACTCATATAGAAACAAGGTGTAGGAACCTTAGTAAGGTGTGGAAACCTTGACTCACATAGAAACAAGGTGTGGAAACCTTGACTCAGTTAGAAACAAGGTGTAGAAACCATGGCAAGGTGTGGAAACCTTGACTCATAGAAACAAGGTGTAGAAACCTTGACTCATAGAAACAAGGTGTAGAAACCTTAGCAAGGTGTGGAAACCTTGACTTGCATAAAAACAAGGCGTGGAAACCTTGGCAAGGTGTGGAAACCTTGACTGACTTAGAAACAAGGTGTGGAAACCTTGACTGACACAAGAGAACCATGATGATTAAAATTAGGTATATTACTATTTTTTTCATTTTTTTTGGAAATGGAAGATTCGACAACCACTCATGAATGAAGATGATTTCGATTCGCAAAAATATAAATGATACTCTTCGGAATATTCAGAATGCATGACACAAGACAATGATGATAAATGTTATGATATTTCTAATGTGGATTTTTTTTTTGTGATATGTTGATGCATGTTTATGATTCGTGCTCAAATCCAAGTTATGTTCAACTATATAGAGACGTAAAATAAACTTGTTTTTATTTTATTTTTTCATTTTTCTAAAACAACACAATGTTGAGGTCGAGGTGTAGGAACCCTCATATGCATGGAAGCATGAATGCATGATGCATGTTTTTTTCCTTCATTTTCCTTTTCTCTCTCTTTTTTTTTTTTTTTGACAAAGTCAATTTGTTTTCTTTGAAATCATCAAACCCATGTGTTTTAGATTTCTTCTTTTCTTTTTCCAAAAAATGAGAAATGCCACAAATTCTACAGTTTAATGTTAATAATAATGCTTAAATGCTTGACCCTTTTCCTTTGTAACACTAGTGCACATATGCTTGATTTCTCAGGTTGGTTAAAAGTATCAAGGATAGATTTGGAAAATTTTAGAAGACGGACAACCATGCAAGTATGTTGTTTCTCACAATCTATCCTCTCTAGAGGTAAATTTTATGAATGTTAGAGTGAGACACTCAACGTTGTCCCATTTTGGTATATGGGGATATGAATCAATGAAAATTAAGGACGAGGAATTCATTTGAGAACAAAAAAAAGTTGCCCCAGTATTGGTCTAAGGAGGAGAATTTGAACGGAGTATGACTTTTGTCCAGAAGATGTAATGAATATGGAAAGGATTGCCCCAGTGATTTTTTTTTCTTTTGCTTGTATTTGGTTGGTTAAAAATGTTGCTCCCCTTCACCCAAGGTATTTTTTTCTTCATTTTTTCATTTTCTTTCAACATTCCCTTTTATCTTTTTTTTTACAGTATTGTTAGTCATGTTATCTCATCACTAGATTAACCTTTATGAAAACCAAAACAATCATTTTTCAATTAGAGTGGACTTTATTAGGCTTGTAATGTGGTCAGGGGTTAAAAGGGTTTAGAAAGAAAGGTTACAAAGGCTCAAATAAAATAGTTGTTGGTTTTCATTTTTGACACAGGGATTATCAACATGATGTTATCTTTGATCATTTTTCAACTTTTTTTTTGTATATTTTCCTTCATATTGCCATCGTTTAATAACTTTTTTTTCATATTTCATTCTTTCATATTTATTCGATTTTGACACTCCTTCAAATTTTGATTGATCTTTCTTTGCATTTTGATCATTGTATCTTTAGGATCTTATCATGCTCTTAACCCTTGTAAAAGGATAATTTGAAAGAAAGTATTGGTTTTGGCCCAAAGAAGGTACAATGGATATCTTATTTTGTTGGAGAAGAAATATGGCCACTCATCATTTTGAATCGTGACTACTTTATTTGTACAAAGATTAATCCTACAATGAAATCGGTGACATCAAAACGAATCACCCTTTTTATTATTTCATCCATTTTTGCCTAAACCACCCTTTTGGGTTTTCAGTTTAGCAGACCTTTCATTTCTTCTTTTATTTTTTTATTTACCTTGATGGATTCGGGGATAACCATCCAGCACAATTGAGAAAAACTCAACAAATCCGCCCTAGTGTAAAACTCATGTTTATGCTAAGACAATGTCATTAAGGCATATCACTTTTATTTTAGGAATGACAAAAGGCAAGGTGATCAAGCAATGCATACACAATTTGTTTCAAAAGAAAATGTTCGCCAATTATTTTTTATTTAAACATTTTACCACGAGAAAAAATGTGACATCTTTTATTATTCCTTTCTTTTCTATTAATTTATTATTATTTTTTTCTTTTTGAAAAAAACATGAATTTGATGATTTGTAATAAAAAATAAATGACTTAAAATTTAGCGTTTTATCTTCATTTATTTTTCTCTCCTTTTTTTTCACGACACCCTTTTAAGACTTTCTACATGTAAAAGATCAAAGACCTTGAGTGCTTGAAATTCATAAATGAAAACCTAATACAATTGAGCAAAATCACCATATTGGCAACATGAAGAATAATTCATCATTCTGAAAAGTATAAATATACAATATCATCAATCTACAAGTATTTTCTTTGATGTTGGATGATTCTTATATAAAGGTCAACTGTCCCGAGTCAATTAAAAATTGTACCTTATGTTTAAGACCTAGACATCTCTCAGTGGAATGTCCGATAGCCCCTCCATGATAATCACATTTCGCATCTGGATCGTAACTCTTTAGATATGAGGGTCGTATCAGTTTCATGGGACAAATAGCCACTCATTTTTTCTTGAGCAGCCAGGGTAACAACTCAATATAGGATACATGAATAGGAGTAAAAGGCTTTTGGTTATTGACCTCATTAGGGTTTTGACTCAGATTATGATTAACATTAGGTTGCATGGGGATTGTGTAGCAAAGTAAGCTTTTCTTTCCTTCTTTTCCCCAGATTGAGACCCAAATTCGTTAATATTGGCTATCATAGATGAGCATATTCTTCCACTCCTTATCCCAGCCTCAACTCTTTCTCCGATTATGACAATATCAGCAAATTTATATGAAACAATTCCTACCAGATGTTCATAGAATTGATGTTGTAAGGTGCTTAAAAATATGGTTACCATTTCCTTATCACTAAGAGGAGGCTCCACTTGGGATGCAACTTCTCTCCATCGTTGAGCATACTTTAAAAGTTTCAACCTTTTTCTTTTCCATGCCTTGTAATTGCAATCTGTCAGGGGCCATATCGAGATTATATTGATATTGCTTTATAAACGCATCCATCATATCCTTCCAAGAGCGAATACGAGCAGGCTCAAGGTGCATGAACCAGTTACAAGCCATTCCAACCAAACTATTCTAAAAGAAGTGGATTAGAATTGTGTCATCATGAGCATGAGCCGCCATCTTCCTACAATACATGGTTAAATGACTTTTGGGACAGGTAGCCCCTCTATACTTCTCAAACTCTAGCACTTTTGCTGGTATTACAACATTTGGGACCAAGCATAATTTACAACATCACCTAAGCCATAATTTCCCACTCCTTCAATGACTATTAATCTTTCCTCCAAGATCTCCAACTTATCTCTTACCTTAACATCTTCTGCTATTGCTTCTGACTCCACAATGTGAGCTCCATCTCCAAGTATTACATGAACTGCCAAAGACCCCACCACATTTCCATTGATGGAATGGGGTAAAGGTTTATGACTTGTTAGTCCTTGAACATGATCTTCATTAATATTTGTATACGGTGCAACGTTATTCACGTGCCTAGTACTAGGCATCACTTGAACTCTTTCCGAATATTCAACTATTGGGGGAGTATAGCCTATGGGAAGACCATATTGTGGAAAGATTTGAGCCCTCACATTTCCATGTGTATTGGAATTTTGGACTCTCATTCCATCTTGGTGAGAGGCTCGTGGATAACAAGAAACCCCTTCTTTAGTGAAGGAATTTGAGCTTTCCAATTTGCTTTTTATTAGGTTGAGAGCTTCCATCATTTTAGCCATTTGCTCTTTCATAGAATACATATAAGTTTTTAGAGTCTCATGAGATTGTTCTAGATTCTCCATTTTCTTTACTGTTGTGTGAGTCCTGTAAGGGTGTCGTGAAACAAGTGTGTTTTATTTATCAAGACATTATTTTTTTAACCATCAACTGTCAAATGCAAATAATATGAGTTTGGAAATTATGACAACACATCCGTAGATCTTATATGCTAGCAAGATGATATGTGAATGCAAAGTATGATTCTTTTGAAAACTAACTAAGTATATGAAAATATGGACAAAATGTGAATGCATCCTATGCATTTGACACTATGAACATGGCTTCATAAATGAAGAATAATATGAATGTAATGCATATTTGTGCCATAAAGGAAACTTATTCACCTAACATGTTGATTACAACGAGATGTATTTATGTAGAATATGCAATTAACTTATACCATAAGATGTGTGTTTACGCCTTAAGAGGCCTTTATTCACATGACATGATTATGCAAATGTGACAGTTGAAAATTAACTCCTTAATTTTATAAAAAAGGAAAAGATTAAAAAAAATATATAAAGAAATAATGCATTCTCCCTTTTGTGTCCTAGAAGGTGTGGAGAAAACCTATTTTCTGGTCTATAGGCTTTTTCATGATAATTCAAAGGATAGTTCTAAATAATCTCACTGGCCTCTGGAGTCGAAGTCAACCTCAGAACATAATCCACAACGATAGGCGGCCTAACAGATATGGCATGTCAAAAGGAAGCAAACTCTAGATGAAGTCTTCATTAAGTAGATCCGAGATCAAGCATAACAATCGTTCAACCTCCACTCCTTATGGCTAACTCAGGTCTAGGTATGAGACCGCAATATTAAAATGAATACACTAGCCTAACATGTGTAGTGTCTAAAGGGAGCAACCTAAGACTACCCAAACCCACACATGCAAAATAACCAGAAAATTGTCAAACAGATATAGCAATTGTCTTTTACCCTAAGGTTCAATAATTTCAACAATATAATCATATGAGGACATCAAAGCAAGTAAAAATGACATCAACACAAATAAAGATAGATAAATATACATCAAGTAAAATAAAAACAAGGGGAAAATGAATATATAAAAACAACATACGTTTCGCACATTCAACTAATAGGATCAACTCTCCAAAACTTCCCCAGTGGAGTCGCCATCTGTCACAATCGAGATCGCGATGGGACGACAAAAATAATTTAAAAGGTACAAAGGAGTCACCACCATAGTTTATTATGGAAAACTATAGAAAAAACCTTAAAAAAAGAATAGTCTTCGAAACCAAATTTGGGTTCGGGAGTCAGTTACGTGTGGGGAAGATATTAGCATCCCACAACGTCCGTCTTAAGATAGTTCCCTATTTAATTAAGTGTGCAAGATAAAAGTAGATGTTTAAAATATTTTTTGTTCCCCAAAAATTAAACAAAATAAAAACACCTACAAAATAGTAAAGATTAAAAACAAAATTATTTTGTTATTTTTTTGGCCGACGAGGATTGTACCTCGCTCCTACGTATTTCCATTTGGAAAATCAAGGATAACATAGTTCTTTATAAAAATATTTGTTGTTTGATATTATTTTTTTTTTTAATTTTAGATTTTAATATATATATATATATACATACACACACACATATACATATATATATATATATATATATATATATATATATATATATATATATTATTAATATCAAGAGAATATGAGATTCAACCTAACAAAAGATTTCGTTATCAAGCAAATCCAAGACTTGACATGATATTCAAAAAACAATTTAATATTTTTTTATTATTATTATTTTAATAAAAAAAAGAATTAAAGGCCTATGAAGGAGTTTTTTTTATTATCAAACAAGTCCAAGACTTGACATGGTATTCATTACTTAAATAAAAGAAAAAAATATAATTTTTTTTTTTATTTTTTATTTAATTTTTTTTAAAAGAAAATTGAAAGCCTACGAAAATATTTCTAATTACCAAAATAATGACATCCCAAATGAAAGAAAAGAAGAGAAGGGTTGGGCATATCAATGACGAACCCAAACCCAAAATAACCTAACATTTGAACCTCAAACACATTTAGCCATACAAGGGGTCAATGAATCATACTCTCGATATTATAACACAGTCACAGCAGTACATGAATAATATTAGGAGCAAAAATAATTTACTTTTCAGGGTCACGAATAAAGCAAAATCGACTAAGAGGATAGTAAGATGACCCACTTTTGCGTGTGTGCTCTGATAATAAAAAAGAAGAGAGGTTTATAGATTTTTTTTCTATGTCTTGCATTGTAGAGGTTTTGTGCTTATATAGACACCTTGGGATACCACTAAAATCCTAGTATTTAATTATGATAAAATATATGAGGAAGGAATTGGTCCCGATGAAACATATTATAGAAATTAAATAGTTGCATAATATCTAGGGTATTGATTATAACTATTAACATGATATTGTTTGTAATTACTAGAATCATATATTTTCTGGTACATGAAGATCCTGATCAAATCATAACATATTATTCATATAATTGATTCTAATTATTACCAAGAATAATTATTAAAATCGTACCATTCTCTAAAAAAAATTATTATCGGTAATATTTGTTTCTAATTATTAAAATAATATCTTCTCTGACTGAAAAATCAGTGAGACACATCACATAAGCATAAATTAAAGATATTTATTCTAATTATTTTGAAAAATATTGCTTCTAATATTATACCATTCTCTAAAAACAAAGATTATAAAATGTCCTTTTCTGACATGTCATGTGAGGAGTGTATATAACAAACTGTCGGGTGAAAATATGTACATTCTTTTTTTTTTCATGATAGAATTAAAGTTAAAAAACCTACCATCAATAAAAACACATTTATTATAGACGAAATTGTGTGTTGACACCAAGTACGCTTCCACATTTTATATTTTAGTACTGAGAACTATTCAATTAATTTAGAGTTTATTGTTTATATGGTTGATCTTAGTGATATATAATCTAACAAAAGCTTCCATAGCCAAGTACACTAAACGTGTCTTAGAATATATTTTGTAATGTGTATATTGCTTTATGTCTCTATATTGTAGTTTATATATTAACATTGCTTTAAACTAATATATGTTAATATACAATAATAATGTATGATTAACTTTTCTGTTTATTTTTCTATAGATTCAATTAATACTATCATCTTAAAAATAATTTTAAATAAAATAAATAATTTAATTATTTATTATAAGATTAGTGAAAAAAATTAATAATTGAAAATTTTAAAATTTTAAAAGATATTTTAAATAATTGTGTCGGTGTAAACTTTTAATAAGCGATAAATGATATTAAAATATGATATATTTATTGTGATTTTTAATTTCAGAATATGATAACAAGTTATAAAGAAAATAGTAAATTTTGTGGTGATTTTTTATTGCTTGAATTCTTTTTCCTTTTCTAATAAAAATACTATTTGTTACCATTTTAACTGCCATAAATATCATATTTCTTTTAGTGGTGAACTCAAAGAAATCATTCAACCTAGATATCAAATACTGAATTTTATAGCATTAGTACATAAAATAGCATGATGTGATCCTATTAAGGCTCATAGCTTGGGCCATTGGCTAGGCCCATTTCTTTTAATTCTTTTATTTTCTTTATTTCTTTTATTAAATAAATATTTGTCTAAATTGGGTTATTTTTAATGCAGCTCATTTCCAACCCTCTTCCATGATCATACATCTGGATCATTAATCTTTCTCCATGTGGTGGGCCTTTGAAGTCCACCAGCCTATGTTAAGAACACTTGCAACACGCATGTTTTTGCCACACGAGAGAGGCATATTGAATTTAACATTCATCTTGGGCTCGCAAGTGGCAGCCCAATTCCATTTCGCGTGTGCATCATCATTCTTCTTCACGAAGCCCATCTCCTGATTTCTTCAATAGGGTTTTGCTTCTATGCACATGTGTTTCAGCCTCATGACTCACCGTTTGAGCTATCACATTTATTGGGCCCGAGCCCAATTCTTCCAAGCCTCCGCGTGACCAACATCAGAGAAGGGGAAGCTCAATTTTTATCCCTGCATCACGCGTCCTTGCCCTGTTTCAAAGTCTCCCAAACTTTGTTAGGGTTTTCTTCCACACCTTCATGATGTCATCCTTTTGTTAAGGGTTTCGTTCCTTCCACCATTAGATAGGAAAGCTTTGTTCACGTTTTCCCTCCCTCACCGTTAGGTTGCTGTTAGATGGTGTTTTCTCCTTCCGTTTCTTCTTGGCTGCCTTCTTCATCTATAAAGGTAGGCCTACCTCATGTATCAATCAACTTGGATGAATGAGAATGGTTGATTTTCCCCCCCTTTCATCTAAGCTCAACAACAAACTCTGGATTAGGTTCTTAACCTCGTCGGGTTTACCAAACCAATGAGAAACCAGAGCGATCCGAGCGTTAATCTCCATAGCTAAGTCTTCCGCTGCATTTCCCTAGCATTCCACGAGTTTCAATTCGTAGAACACTGATTGGAAAGGCTTTTCGGCAAATCCCGCGATGGAGCAGCCTCATCATAACATTAGGCATATAATGGAAGCGGGTGAAATAGATGCAAAAGAGATAGAAAAAATAATTTTAAATTAAAAATAAAAGAGTAGTATTAACATCAGTCAAGGCAACACTAACATTTAATAAACTTTAAAAAATAAAGAATTTAGTTAGTGTTGCCCCTTGAGCATTGGAATAAGAGTGTTATTTGTGTGTTTCTGTATATGACTAAATTGGGTTTTTATGATGTCCTTGAAATAGGAAAATGAACCATGCCATGCATATCCTTCTATGATTAAGATAAAAATCAAGGTAGATTAGGATTAGGCCATTGTAGATCACATATAGGATCATCTTAACCTGAGCATAGTCCATTATGAATATATTTGGCACAAAAATTTCAAAAGATAGTTGAAAAACTGAATTATTAATAAGTTAGATAAATAATCTAATTGATTAGAAACCTAATCAATTAGAAAATTAATTGAATCAATTAGATTTCTTTGCACAACTTTTTAAACATGAACTCTGGCTTTTTGTTTTCACGATTTTGGAGCTTTTGAATTCTGGAAAAAGATTTGAAAGAATGAATTCTTGGAGAATAGTGCAAGAACCGGTTGAAGCTAGTTGAAGTTCATCAAGATCCCTCAAGATTGGAATCTACAACATGGATCTTGACTTGGCAAGATGAGGAAAATTAGAATTGGACAAGGTGTATTCAATGTGATTATTGAGTTGTGATTTTTGTATACGGTTGTGTGTTGAAGTTCACTATAAGAGTGATTGTGTGATGCAAGTGTGTCTATAGCCTTGCTTAAAGTGTTATTTCCTTGTCTTAGAAGATTTTCTAAATGTTTTTGTAAATCTGGTAAACCTTTGAGTTATAGTGAAAAAGATTCTTTAGTTGTGGTTTGCTAGGGGAGATTGGATGTAGATTCCAAAGAATCAAACATTATAAATCTTTTGTGTTTGATCTATCATTTTCTCCTTTCTATTTTTGTCATGGTATAAACAATACAATCATTAAGCATCCAATCCAAGACTTGTGAAAATAATTTCGAAAAGACTAAAATTGGGTAAAGATTGTCAAAACCAATTCAACTCCCTCTTAGTTGTGAAAGATTTGCCTATCTATTTTAAAAGTTTGAAGGGTCTAGATTGACGTCGAGAAGTTAATTTTTGAGTAAAAAAAATAGTGAGTCTAGTTTACTCTAGAATTTAATAAATTTTAAAAAAATAACAAATTCAGTTGTAGTGGGTAGCCCACTCTAAATGGACGTAAGCTAACTAATTAATAAAAAATAATAAAATAAATATCACATGGGCCAAACCAGCACTACAAAATATTGTGAATTCGTGTATGTTGATTAATTTTATAGAATGGTCCATGTAGAACGGAGATAAGTGAGAAAGTTAACCTCAAATTTACACTACCACTATTGATCTTACTCTGATTACCTTAAACACACTAGTGCGAAATCGCATTTTTACCTCGCCTTATATGCCTCGGTTGGCAAGGAACCGAAACATTTAATGGCGCGGTGACATTTTTGCAATTCCAGGCAACTTTTATGCCTCGGTTCAACCAAAACTCGAAGCCAAAAAGGGTTATAGGCTTCAGTTCACTAAAAATTGGTGCCAAAATGCTCTTGGAGCTGCTGGGTTCATTAGCTTAAGGTCACAGTCTATTATTAGCCTCCTTCCAAGTAAGGGAAGCTAGATCCTTTTGTATATTCCGTGAGATCTACTTGTTGTACGTTTATTTCATGATTAAATAGACTGTGTATGAATATGAGTTGCTGGAATACATGTTTGCATTGTTTGAAGCGTGTTTGGGTGACTATTGCATAAGAGAACAGTGGTGAGCGCTGGTTTTCTCGCCCAAGCGAGCATGTCTCGCCTAGGTGAGACTAACAGAGGCTCGCCCATGCCATTTCATGCGAGTTTACGCTCAGGCGACTAACCACGCTTTCAGCGAGCAAGTGTCTCACTCAGGCGAGGGAAGTCTCGGCTAAGCGAGAGGATCTGAAGGCCATTGTTCCTGATGCCGAGCTCTTGCCTAGGCGAAAGGAGCTCGCCTGAGTGAGAGTCCCTCTCGCCTGAACGAGGCCTTTCTGCCTAAGCGAGAAGCTGGGCGAGAATGCGGCCTATTTGGTTGTTTCTTGGTTCTGAATTGTTGGCTCTATGTTTGTGTTGATCTTGCTCTTAAACTATGAATTGGGTGATTATGTATGAATGAGATAATCGATAGTTTGTAATGGATGAGTTCAATATGATTTGGGCATGTTACATGTATGGTTGGTTTCATGGATTGAATACGACGAGTTGGGTATGGATTTGATATGAGATATGGAAAGATTCATGGATAAGAAAGGATGACTCTTGACATGGTATCGGTATGAGGTACACTTCTATATTCGTAGTTTAGGAAGGATGAGTTATTATTGATTCAACATGGAATATGAATGAGGAATGGGTACAAAGGTTGGCATGAGATTTAAATGCATGATTAATATTATTTGGTTGTTTGAATATATGTGGTATGTGGTCAGCACGTAAATCCATAAGTCTCAAGGTGAGACTTCCGGGTCGTGCTTTAGTAGTCGGGACGTAATTCCATGACCCCTGTTAGTGGGAGTCCATGGTGGTGTCCCATCTATATAACTTGGGAAGGATTCAAGGTAAGGATTACATCCTGACACTCTAAGGAGTCAGTTAGTCTCACTTAGAGCGGACTGACTCCTGTGGTAAGAGTAGTAGGAGGCCTGAAACTCATTAAGGACTAACCTTGTGCGTGAGGGAAATTGATTCATTGTAACACTTGTAACACATAGCTCGGGGGTGAGCAGCTCAGGAGTGAGCAGAGGTATCCACCACAAGTGCAAGCATCCACTGAATCCGACCAGGTTATATGTATCCGGATGAGTCGAGTCGAGTCTTAGTGTATTGATTGAAAGGTCATAACATGTTTGGATGATATATGTATATGGGACTGTGAAGGTATATTTGATTGCATGATAAAAATCTTATGGGCTCTAGCTTACCCTTTGCTTGTTTGATTGTTGTGTATGTTGTTCTTCTACCTTTGCGATGATCATCAATTTATTGATGGGAGCATATGCGAGAGGTACTCGTGGTCAACAGGGGAGAGATCAACAGGGGAGAGATGATTCCGTTGCCTAATCTTCTCGGGTTGGACTTCCTGTCCTTCTTGGGGCTTTCTTTAAGGCTACGGCCCATGTACTTGTCCGGCTTTAAATTTCTACTTAATTCTAGTAAACTTGATAATTTGTTTCTTTTTGGGCATCGTGGTGTGTCTTGGGTTGTAAGGAGTTAGGTTTAAGATTCCAGGACTGTGTTGCTACTTTATTCAGTATAACGTTTCTTTAATTATGCTTGTCGATTAAATGGGACGTTACATTATGTGTCTATTTAACAATAATAAATAAATTCCAAGTTATAATTAAAAGAATTGAAATTCAATATATCGATTTATAAATCGATTTATAAATAAAATAAAATTTAAAGATTACTTAAGATAAAATTAAAGCTTATGATATTTCGTTTAAAACAAATTAAAGTTTAGATAGTTGAATAAATTTTTTTTCCACTTTATATTAACTGTTTTTTGTTTTCTAAATAAGTGCATAAAAGATTTCTTGCAATAGCCTATCATTCTATAATAGAGAAAGTAAACATTGAAATTAGAATCATAACTCCAAGAACCTTGGAAGTAAACCATAACACTCTACACGATCATATATATCAAACAAAGTACAAAACACAGCAACGAACAATGTCACAAACATGTAGGCTACATAGCAAAACCCTTTTATTTTCTAATTCAAACATCTTTCTCACACACAACAACAACAACAACAAAGTCTAGTGTTGAATTTGACATGGAAGGTTCCAAAATTCTTAGTTTCCCTCAATTTGAATCACTTTGGTTTGTGGTTTCTTCACCTCGTGCTTAGGAACAGTCACAACAAGCACACCATTCTCCATGCTAGCCCTAACTTCATCCACCTTAGCATTCTCTGGAAGCTTGAACCTCCTTTGAAACTTTCCATGGAAACGTTCAATGTGATGCCACTTGTTGTTCTTATCATCATCATCATCATCAACATGTTTTTTTCTCTCACCACTGATCTGAAGAACCCTTCCTTCATCAACCTCCACCTTCACATCTTCTTTCTTCATCCCTGGAAGATCAGATATGAACACGTGAGCATCATTGGTCTCTTTCCAATCTGTTGGGGTGCTTAGAACAGGACACTTGTTCATCATAGAAAGGAAAGGGTCGTAGGTTTCATCACGGAGAAGTTGATGAATGAGAGACATGGTTATTTGGGTGTTCAACACACACAATTCAGAAAGCAAAAGATGAAAACTTTTGGTAGATTCAATTGGATTTTGATTGGAAGAAACTTGTGGTGTGGTAGGTTTTTATGGAGGGAAAGATCAAAATCTTGAAGGTTCATGGAGTTTCTTTAGGTTTCTTGATGTTCCACCATCTTCTATTGTCCAATTTATGTAAATCTTCTAGTTTCTTCCACCGTGGTCTTGCTCATTCTTTTCCTTTTGGTGTCTATATTATCTTTTTTTTTTATGATATAGCAATGATAGTTCAGCGTAGAAAATGACTTAATTGCAATTTTGTCTATATTATCCTTTTGGAACTTTTAAATTGTATAATTTGAAATTTGAAATTTGAAATATGTTGACTATGTAATCAAGAAATAAAAAATAATTGTTAGGTTATAATTTAAAACAAAAATTAATTATATAATTTAAAAATTAAAAATAATTTTCAAATTATGTAATCTGAAAATAAGTAATATTAAAATTGTAAAATTGAAATATAAAAACAAAAGATTGTAATTAAGCTATAATATATATATATATATATATATATATATATATATATAAAGATATTTTAGAGATAATTATAAAAATATACTCCTCAATTTTCAACTTTTGTTTTTGTGTTTCTGTTAAATTAAATTACTTATTAAATCTATTACATTAATAAAAATAAATATAAAAAGATTGGAATAACTTATTGAGAGTTGTTCTTAAAGTAATTTGATTTAGTTTTACTCGTATATAAGTAATAATATAAATAATAGAGAAGAAGAAAGAAAAAAGAAAAACCTTTTTTGGTTTGCTTTGAAACAAATTTTGCTCGCTTACTGTATTCGACGCAAGGTTTGGGTTAAGCCTGCACCAATTTAGGCCTCAAACCATTGATAATTAGTATTAACGCAAAAACAAGTTCATATTGGACAAAAACGTAAAAAAAACTCTATGGCATACATGGCAATTGCTTCTTGCACCCACCAATTTTTACATGCACCTCATCACTTTCGGAAATTTCATTTTTGCCTTTGATTGTTTTATATGAAAGTTCTCCTTTGTATAGATAGTGGTGAGTTATTCACAGTAGGTTCCTGTGGGTTTTCTGGGAAGCTTTATTAGAGGCGTATAGTGGGTAAAACATTGAAGGTAAGGTTTTTGGAAATCGGATTTCGGAAAAGTATCATTCCAAAAAACTCAATTAAGAAGATGTGAAAATTTATAATCTAATGCAACTAAAATTAGACAAAAGTGATATTTGAAAAAAAATTATGATCAAAACAATGAGCAATGGTAAGATGAGATGAAATTACAAAATTAAAACAAATATGTACGATAACCCAATTTATTAAAATTAAAATGAAATTAGCTAAAAGTTAAAAATAAAGCATATGTAAAGTGCATATATTTACAATAAAATTATAAATGTGTATACAAAATAGGTGTAAACAATGTTCTAAGTTTTAACTAAGTGTGGTTGGATGTTCAAATAATACTGAGATTATTTTAGTTAGGAGTGACTAATGTGCAAATATTGTTTTCCTTTATATTTTATAGTGTTAAAGTCTATTATAACCAAATCAAGTTGATTAAGAACTAAAAGTAGTCTGGTGTTATAGATGGATCAAAATAAAAACTTCAAGTGAACATCTTTATTAACTCTTATCTCTTTTTTTTAGATTGTATGTTATTAATGTGTAACAAATTTTAGAAGTAGAGTTGCACTAAAACAAGTTTTTAACAAAGTATTTTTTATTGTGTATTTGTCAAAATTGAGGTTGTATCTAACATTCCTCACCTAATGTTACCTAATGTTACTCTACAGAAAATTGCTTGCATATCTTTTGTCAAGTATAAACCTTGTTAATTAGTGTCTATCAAAATGTTAGAAAAATCTTAACACACAATTTGGTTCTCTATTCTTGTGTTTTGACCTATTTTCCCCACTTTGCATAATCTTAGGTCTACTAGTTGTAACATATAATACATAATTAATCCTATCTCTATAATTTATTGTATCTAAACTTTTCCTTTTTCATCATAATATGCAATAACCATTAGTGTTGTTGATTTCATTGAATTCTCCCTCCCAAATCCCTTTGAGCAATTATCCATAATATTTGGTTTGACAAACAAAAATACCTTCCTAAAATTGTTTAATTTGCAAACCAAGGAACCCATCATTAACATTTCAAAATCCCCTTATTATTAGTGTTGCAAATTCTTGGCAAAAAATGGAATAGTTAAACCAAAAATAATATCATGTACATTAATTTGGACAAGCAACAAATCATTTTTAGATTGGTGAAAAAAGTGGAGCCATTTCTACCTCGTTTACACTTTTTGTCAAGAAGGAAACTATTTATTCTTTCATACCAAGACTTGGGTGCTCGTTTAAACCTTATAGACGACCTTTTTTTTTTTTAACGTGCACACATAATTGGGGAATTCAATGTTAGCAAAGCCTGGAGTTTGTTTTGCAAATACTTCTTATTTGATAAATTCATTTAGAAATGTACTTTTCACATCCATTTAAAAAATCATATAACTCAGGAGAGAAACATAAGCACTTAGAAATCTAATGGCTTCCATCAAGCCACAAGTGAACATGTTTCATCACAGTCTATGTCTTCTTCTTGATTGTAACCTTTTAAAACTTACCTTTATTTTTTGTCACCAAGCCATCTTCTAGCTTATTTATGAACACCTATTTTGTTTCAATCAACTATTGAGCATGAGTCACAAGTACAAGCTCCTAAACTTGATTTCTAACTAACATAACTTATCTTCCATAGCTAAGAAGCAATGACATTTGATAATGCTTCTTCAACAAATTTTGGACATTTTCATATAGAAAAATCACGTTCATGCATAAATTATTCTTCTAACTCCTTGTGTTGACTCTTTTTTATATGTTTCTATTGATGTTTTCTATTGACCGCCTCTTGGACTTTTTCACTTCTTAAAAAAAATTCATTGGTTACAGATTTGCATCAACATATTTAGCTTTTCAAATCACATTTTCTGCAATTTCCCCTTTGTAATGTGTACCCTCATCATCTAATGATTTCTTTAACTCAAAGGTGCTACCTTATGCTCCATGGATTCATTAAAGACAACATGTATAAATTCTTAATATGCAATGTCCTTTTATTAGTTTGTATTGCATGTTTAATAATGCATAATCTAAGAATATTGCTTCATCAACTTTAGAATCAAATTTATCAATATTCTCTTTTCCATTTTTTAGTACAAAAAATTTGAAGCCAAAGAACCCCATACGAGATATGTTTAATTTTCAACCTTTGAAAAGTTATATTGCAAATGACATCAATGGTCTCATGGCGGCAACTAATGGATCAAGTGATTATCAAATCATGGTGCTAGGTTTTTAATCTCTTAAGTATATTGAGTTGCATCATGACTATAAACTATAGTTTTCAGCTTAGTGAAAAACGCTCAATCCAACAAGCTCATATGGAATAAGTTTAGGAATTGGTCTTATCAAAACATAGTTAATCATACAACAAGATGTATTTATAGTATAAGCTCAATAATTACTTTGGTAAGCCGCACTAACACTACAAAAAAAAAGCTAAATTGCGGAGGTTTTATTTTCGTTTAGCGGGGGTTTTTACCCTCCACAAAATAATTTGCAGGGGTTTTTCAAACCTCCGCAGATAGGTTCCCCACAAGTTATTTGTGGAGGTTTTCTACAACCCCTGGTACCAGATTTATATTGTGGAAGTTTTTTAATAGAGAGTTATAACCTCTCTTATTCATGACTATTATTTTGTGGAGGTTTAAAACCTCCTTTATTTCCACAAACCTATTTGATTCCAAAACTCTTGTTTTTCATTTTTTTGTGGGGGTTAATACCCTCCTCAATTTGAGGATTATACTGTAAAAGTTTTAACCTGTTTCGTTTGTATTATTTAATTTGTGGATTTATTACTGTATTTTTCTTGCATTATTCAAATATCATAAAAAACAATATTTTGTTTGTAATTAGAATTTCCTATTATACTTGACAATGTATGTCACCATTTGAGGTACTTATATTTTTATATCAACAATATTTTTTTGTAAACTTCAATCAAATACTTCAACCAAAGTGCTCAAATATATATCATTAGAACTTTTGATTCTCAAAATCAACATATTAACATAAAAGCAATTTAAATTGAAACAATTACAACTTAATCCATACTTAGTCAAAGTTCATAATACACTAAAATAGTTTCATCCTAAAAAACATCATCAACACCCTAAATGTTGCTACCACTAGATGATCCTCTTGTACCCATAGAAGATTCAGGCTCATTTGCATCACCGACATCTGATCCTTGATAACAACATTCACCAGATCACAGTTTTAAGTTATAAAATTTTTACAGTATCATTTGTTTTGGTTATTACAAAAGGCAACAGAGAAAGCAAAGTCAGAAGAAAATGAAATGCGAAAGATATCAAGAGAAAATAAGGAATATCACCTGTCAGCAGATGGGTATAAAATTCCGTTTGAGATATCTTCCTCAGCCATGTATGAAGCAAGGCTGTAAGGTTATCAGTATGTCAATAATTTATTTAAAACAAGTATCCACGGGTGCTAGCACCAGTAGCTTTTGGTTAACAAAAAAAGAAAAAAATTTACAAATTAAAATCATACCATTCAACAGCTGCTTGCAACATTCCATCTGTTATAAGGTGAGAACTTGACAAAAGAGTTCCCAAACCAATTCTGAAATGAAATGGTTAAATTAGAAGTTACACCTATAATTCAACTGATAGGTATAATGCACGAAAATATACAAGCCAAGAAGATCTACCCTACCCAGGGAATAGGTACATGTTGTTTGCTTGATTTACATGGCCCACTTTTCCGTTACCTGTACAAGATTTAAACCAATAAATTATGCAACACTCGAGAAACATCTGAACTATACTAGTTACATTTAAATCAAAGAAAGTAGTAATTACCAAGATCTACATTTTCGAGAGGGTTCCACTGGCAAACACTATATTTTCCCTAGCATGCTTGAAAGCATCAATAGCAGTGCACTCAGCTGTCCACATAATACATGGAAAAAAAAGTCAATGAAAACACATAGACATTATTAAGGAATTATGAGTGCTTAATGAGCCTTGTACAAACAAACCATTCATGGTGGGGTTAGACATGGCAAAGATAGCAGGTTCTGTTGAAACAGATTCTCTCATTGCCTTAAGCACCTGAGTCGAATGTTATATTTATTAGTCTAAATTTCTTCTTATCCTTATCTTTTGCTCTAGCTCATTTATTTCTATGTTGGTTAGGTGGTCCATCCAATTCATGACCAATGCTTTTACCTGACTTTGGAACACAAGAAGAATCTAAAGAAGGAGTTTGGTTAGTATTAATATTTGCAAATTGCTTGCTCAAAGAATGTCGTTATGTACTAACATGAATCTTAATTTCCTAAGTGTAGAACCTTGGACTTTTGAGCAACAACTTGGGGAGGTAGTATTTATTCCTGCGGGATGTGCACACCAAGTCAGGAATCTTAAGGTGAAACGTGTTTTGACTCATTGAGTTAACTCATATTGTCGGCATTTATGATTGTATTTATAACATCAAGTTCCATATCATAAACCTTGCAGTCATGCACAAAAGTTGTTGTAGAATTTGTGTCCCCAAAAAATAGTCATATGTGTCTACATTTAACTGAAGAGTTTCGTCGTCTTCCCAAGAATCACAAGGCTAGAGAAGATAAACTTGAGGTGAGATTAATTTGCTTTCATCATGTTTTCTTAATTTTTTGGTTTTCCATTTTTCCTTTTCATTTGAAAATTAAAGTTTGAACAAATCAAATTGAAGAGAAGGTAAATGTTGGTCAACCCTATAATATGTTTGTTTTTTATGTTTTCATTTTTTTTATGAAACAAATACAGAAAATGATAGTCTATGTTGTTGACAGTGCTATCAAAGAATTAGAAACTTTACGTTCCTGATTGAATCCGATGGAAGTATGCTCACATGCTGATTTTTTTTATTGACAAATGTTAAATGTTAGTTTTTGTTAGCGGAAAACTACAACTGAGGAAGTAGAACACTCTGTAAATGTGGATATTGCTTCAAAAGTTTCTCTTGATCCTATTGCAAGAATACCTCCCAGAACAGGCAAATCAAAGACAAAAATAAAAAACAAATGTTCCTCTTTACATAATGTTGTTATTCAAGGATTGGATTGACAAATAAGAATCAAATTCCTATCAGAGCGATACCACTTAGGTTTTACATCCACTTTTGTTTATTCTCTAACATGAACATCATTTATTCCACTTTTGTTTATGACTTATCTAAAACTGAATCATTTGCATTCCTTTGGTTTTTTGTTTATTCCAATGACTATATGTAGAAAGAGAGACTGGTATCTCATCAACTGTGTAATAGTATTAGCGTGGTCCTGGTCAATCTTCATTGAACTTTTGTGGATTAAGTTTCTTCGACACTAGAAGACACAATATTGGTGTTGGTTTACTTGGCTGGAGTGATGGCGCTTTGTCCCATGCTGATTCTAGAAGAATGTATTCATGGTGGTGGGGGACATTAGCCCCAAGAACTCGAAATGGCTCTAGTAGAATCTGACTGGTAATTTCTAGTTTTGGAAGTACTTTTGTTTAAGATGTTGACATAGTTGTTATTCATCACCTAACACCTTGATGGTTAGAGATTAAATTGCACCTATCTCTTGTTTTCTCATGTATAAGAGAAAGAAATACTTCTGTAAAACTTGAAACAAAATTTAATTGAACACGATTCTTCTCCTTCATTCTTTTTAATTCTAGTTACAGTATTTGTTTAATAATAGATAATTGTTGGTGCTGATATAAATTTGGCTTCTAAATATTTATTGGACTGGCTACAAAGTGTTCTAGTTTATCATTTGTTCTTGTTAATTTATATTAAATGTTATTTTTAGTTATGTTGGTATTTCTTATTTCTAAATATATAAATTAGTAACAAATTTAAAATGTTATAAAAAGGCAATTCGTAACATTTTTTAATTGTTACTAAAAAAGGGAATTGGTAACATTCATTTAAATGTTAGAAAATATATAAATAACATTTTGTTTAAGTGTTAGTAGATGTATAGGTAACATTTGTCAAGTGTTAAAAAAAATTTAAATTGGCAACATTTGTCTAATGTTACTAAAAATGTTAATTAGTAACATTTTTAAAAATGATACTAATAATACATAAAAATGTTACTAAAACATTTTGGTAACATGTACTATACATAATATGTGTTTAAATGTTACCTTTGTAAATGGTAACATTTTTTTAGGTTTTAGTAACATTTTTTAAATGTAATTAGAACTAATATATGTAGTAGTGTGAGTAATCAGATATTAGCTAGTGGTAGTTTTGAAGTAGTTTGTAATGATGATATCTTAATGAATGAATTATTACTAGTAATAATTGATTAATTACTCAAGATAATAAATTATTGTATACAATAATCTATTAATATGTTAATAAATCATTTTAAACAATTTTTGAAAGACAAAACTTTTTTAAAAGATGATGATAACTTACTGTTATTAATAATTCACATCCACGATCACACACAATTAGTCATAAAAGCTTAAAAATATGCGATATAATGTGTAATACTTCATTGTCAAAATCTCCACTTTGTGAGTCTTAATAAACACTTTCAACCTCCCTTGTAGGAAAGTTTAAGATGAACAAGAAAATATGAGAAAATTTCTCACACACAAAGTTCAAACTTGCTCTCGTGATTCCTAATTCACAAACCAAACATATTACTATGAACTTAGTCTAACAAAAATTCATTTATTTTACTTTGATCTCACATGTAATAAATTATCATAGCCGAAAGAAATTTAGCCATATTTGGCAAAATTCAACTAAGTCGACTCCAGACAAAATTTGGTTGTATTCGACAGTATCGATCTTGGATGAAATTTAGATGTATTATGCAAAATTCGACCAAGTTGGCTCCAACCGAATTTAGTTGAGTCGCTCCGGTCGAAATTTGGTTGAGTTGTCCTAGGCTCAAATTTGGCCATATTTGGCTGAGTTGGCATCGGCCCAAAATTGGCCATATTAGGTTGAGTCGTCTCTGGCCGAAATTCAGTCAAATCCAATCTAGCCAACTCCGACCAAATTTTGGTTGAGTCGGCCTGTTCCAAATTTGTATTCAATTGCGCCAGTCCTAACCAATATTTGGCCTATTCGGCCAAATTTGACCGAGTCAGACTCGACCGTAATTTGTTCGAATTTGGCCAAGTCGACCCCAACCAAAAATTGGCCAGATTCGACAAAAGTCAACTCTAATCAAAATTCAACCGAATTGGCCCAACCGAAAGTCGGTTAAGTTAGCCTAAACTAAAATTCGACCAAATTTGGCCGTGTCGGCCCATGCCAAAATGGGACCGAGTTAGCTGCAGCCGAAATTCAACCGATTCGGTCTCGTTCAAAATTCTACCAAATTCGATAATATCGGTCCCGACAAAACAAGTTTTAGACTAATTTGATCTAATTATTTGAATTTAAAATTATATGCATCGGATTTTATCCATAATCACCTAATAACAAATATACTTATAAAAAAAATAAAGGAAACTTGAGATACAGAAAAGAAAAAAACCAAACTTTAATCTGCTTAAAATCTTGATTGATCAAAACTGAACCTTACATTTTGTTATCGTTTCACTACTAGACTCTGAAAGTGAAAGATGAATATTAACTCCAATTTTTTTTAAGAAAATAAAGAAATTTTAAAATGAATAATTTAAAAGGATAATAAGATTTAGAAATCAATAGTATTAAGATTCTAATTTATATATTTAATATAATTAATCATTTGGGATAAACAAAATGTCATGGTTCACATTTATCATTGTAACAACAACTTGATTCCTTTTTTCTTTAGATATAGCCAGTAATATAATTGTTTATATTTTATTTTAATTTATTTAGTTATTTAATTAAAGAATATTTAAAGTTATTCCATTTTATAATTTTGTCAGGTTCAATCGGTAATACTATTGAATAATTTTTTTTATTTAATTTATTTATTATGTTATTTGTTTTAGATTATTTCTAATATCTTTTGATTCCTTATTTCTCTCTCTTTTAATTCAAACTTCTATAAATTTAATATTTAACCATACCATTTAGGTTGGGTTAGGTTGTTAGGTGAAGGATACTTAGGTTTAATCCAAATTATTAATGAATTATGTTTTCTCAGTTTATTGATTTCTCAAAAATTAGTCTATTATTAATTTGTTTTATTTGAAATTATAGTTTTGAAAATTAAAAAATGGCGTTAAGAAAATAAATAATGTTTGAGCCAACAATTTATAACCTGGATATGGTTCATTCAACAAATGGAAGAGCGTCCTAGACTAGTGAAGAACTTTAATAATTGAATCTTTGAAATAGGTTCAAACTTAGAGGATAAAAAATAGAATGAAGAAAGAAGAAACGTCTCAAAAGTGAGATTCTTTATATTAAAAGTAAAGAGAGTACAAAAAATAAAGAGAAATGCAAAAAAAAAAATTGTAAATAATTTGATAGAAGTAATACTTTTTTCTTTTTTATAAATAAGTAAAGTTAGAAAAATTATTAAAATGTCCTTATATTAAAAAATATATAATTAAATATTGAAAAGTATTTAAATGATGCCAATGTTAAACTATCTGTATCTGATATCTGAAAGTATCTCTAATTTTGTAAATTTATTTAATATAAAAAATAATTGCTAAAAGTAAAAATTAGAGTTGAAATAAATTTTAACTTTCACTATAGAATTTAATAGATAACATTGTATTTCAAAAAATAAAAATAAATTTAGTTTAAAAAATACTAAAATTTAATGTGTTTTATTTATTATTGTAATTACTCATTTTATAATAATAAAAACATAAATTATAATTATATAATTAATTATTAGGTTAAATAGACTTTTTGATTCGAGTATTATGTTGTTTTTTCAATTCTTCACATTATTTTTAAAGTTATCAATTTGGTCTTATCTTTTTAAGAAATTGGTCAGTATAATTTTGTTTCTAAAGACGTACGTTACTGAAATTTCATATCATATTTATTTCTCATGTTACCTGTAACTTCCCTCAACAAGTCCACTTTGATTGTTTATATGTCATCTGAATGTTCACACCTCGTATCATTGTTGTAATATTGTTATCTATCATCAATTAGTTAATACCAATTATATTAAATATTGTTCAAAAAAATATATAGGTACAAATTGAGAAAATTGAAAATAGTGAGACAAAATTATTAAAAGTTAGAATAATAATGGGATAAATAAAGTCATTTAACCTATAAAAAAGAAGAAGTTATATTAACATATATTGATTACGTTTTGAAATATAATTGATTATAACTTAATTTTGGCATAGTTTCTACAGGTAAGTTTGCATTTTTTTTCTTTTGACATTTTCTTTTCTTTTCTTCTTTTTCAACTGGCATCATCGTTGATCATCCATATGAGCTTTTTGTCATCCATGAAAACCAACAAGAGAATAGTAAAATTAGTTAGGATAATGTTATGGACAAACAAGATTGGTATAAAGCAAATAAGTACCTTTGGAAATTGCACCTTTATTGCCCGACAAATATACACATTGTAAAATATCATTCTATCCATTTCTAAGTGCAGGTCCAATTCGAATAAAATATTGCATTTTATTGATAAAATATCGTTTAATTGTTAACAAAACAATAAAATATCTTTAATAACAACCATAGTTAAAGTTTACCGTACCTTATAAGTCCAAAGATACCCTATGGTCTTATAGATCGACATGTCGGCCATTTAGATTGACATGTGTTTGAATTGTGTCGATTGTCGAAGGACTCAATTGTCGGAGACAAGCCTCTCACCATTTAGAACAATTAAACCAAGGTTAATCATATTAATTCAATTAACAGGTAATTAATATTTTGGACACAAGTCCAATCAAGTAAGACTTATAAGAAGTATGTTTTACAAAGTATATTTATTATGTATTCATTAACATTTATTGTTCTCTGACGCATCGATCAGATTGATTTTAGCATCGAAGTGTCTCCTGTAGGCACACCTTCCATTATGGAGTTCGAGGACGATCATTATTGTGGCACTTGAAGCATCTTAGAAGACTTTACAGGATATACCTCAACCTCGTAAGAACAATTGACGACCACTGTGAGACCGATATATATTCTGTAACGAATACGCAACGATGGTGTCTACTAGAAGCAAAATAGTAGAAGTGAGAGGGGTCGAGCCGTCAACTGACCTAATCCCTATCCTAGAAACGCAAACGAAAATGCAGTAGGAGTTTCTTGACTATAAGAAGCGAAATGATGAGGAGATGGATGCCTTGAGAGAGGAAAACACAAGGCTGAAGAGGAAGATTGAGGCTAAAAAAGCAGCCAAGGGAAAAGAGAAAGAAGTGGTCGACACTATGAACATAGGGCAGAAAACTTTATTCAGAGGTGGGGCAGCGAATGAAACTTAAGAAGAAAGCGTATATAATCCAACCCAAAGAACTAGGGGTGATCAATAAATCCTCAGCACCAAGAGAGAACTATAGATATCCCTTCATCGACGAAATCACTAAAACCCCCTTCCTAAGCAATGGAAGGCTGATACAATATGTTATGATGGCACAACAGACTAAGACGAGTATGTGTCCGTATACACTAATCAAATAAGCCTTTACTCAATCAATGATGTCGTCTTACGCAAGGCATTCTCTTCCACTTTGAGGGGACCCACCCTAGATTGGTTCACTAACTTGCCATAGTTCTCCATTGATTTTTTTGATACTCTGACCTCATCGACATCACCTCCTTTTCCCTCCTCAACATAAGACAAGAACATGGGGATCCCTACGAGCCTTTATTGACCGATTTTTCATAGCCACCATCAAGATAAAAAATATGAACCCTAAAATCATACTACATTATATGATCAATGACTTGCAGGTAGGGTCATTTGGTGATGAGCTATGCATGAATCCCCCTTCCAATATGAATGAGTTAAGGTAAAGTATCGTCGTGTTCATGGGGTAGAAAACATTAGGAAGTACAGGGACAACATTAAAGTTGAGACCACACACATTGAGAAGAAGGAAATTGATAAGGGACCCAAACAAAGGAGTAATGTTCGTCCACAAGATCGCAAGCCCAAGCAATAATCACATTATGCACCTTTTAATGCCTCGAGATTTCACATTCTGGAAGAAGCTTTACTAATCGATCTTATCCCACCACCCAAAAAATTCTAAAGCCCCTTTAACACCGTTATGAGTAAATACTGCAAACCATCGTAACAATGGGCATATTACTGATGAATGTATAACCCTCAAAGATAAGGTGGAGGAGTTAATAAGGGTCGGACACCTTAACTACTTCGTTAAGCCCTTTATTTATAGATTTTTTGAATTGGACTGGGCTTACAACTTTGTACTTGAGTTTGATTGAATATCATGAATATATATATTTTAATCTTTGGAGATTCCATTATTCTTCAAATATTCTGATATGTAATTGAAGTAACCAACTTAGAGGATAACTAATTTTGTTGATATGTTCTTTTAATATTCAATAATCTACACTGATTTTGTTAATAATCTTTTTAAATCTTTGAGATTTTCACTTATCTACAAAATATAAACAAAATATTTATTGTTTCCAAATTTATTAAATAAAACTTGAAATATCTGAAAAGATAATAATAAAGTAACAATAAAAGATAAAAAGAAACAAAAAAAAATTAAACATGATAATGCCAATTATTACCCTTCTAACACCAACATGAGCAAATACTGCATATATCATCGTAACAATGGACATACCACTAATGAATGTACAACCCTCAAAGATAAGGTGAAGGAGCTGATAAGGGTCAGACACCTTAAGTGTTTCGTTAAGCGAGATGATGAAGGGGCATCCAGAGCCAAAGTACTATAGATATGATGACAAAAGGGATTAGAGGAAAGATAGGGACAAGTATGAATGGAGAGAAAATCAAAACAATGGGAAGAGGGACATCAGGAGCGTCAAGATGATAGCCCTCCCTAAGGGGTACGATCAACACCATATTCGGATGCTTTGCAGGGGGTCCTCATCCTCGACTAGGTAGAAACACTTGAGAGTAGTACAATTAGTACATGCATTATCACGGAGGTACAGGAAAAGGATGCCTCAAATCACGTTTACATATTCTGAATTCCAAGGAGTAGACCTATATCAAGATGATCTCATGGTCATTACAGTAGGAATGGAGCACTTTGAGTGAAAAGATCTTAGTTGATCAGGACAACTCAGTAGATATACTTTATTGAAAAACATATAATAAGCTTCAGTTGCTAGAGGACGTCATGATCTTGTACGATGAGTTAGTATATGTATTTTCTGGCGAAAGAGTAGCCACTAGAGGATATATCAATCTACACACTACTTTCACAGACGAAAACATGACCAAGACCCTACTTGTTTGGTATCTAGTCATCGATGCACACACATCATATAATGTTTTACAAGGTTGGCCCTCGTTAAACTTACTTGGAGTAGTAGTGTCCACCCCTCATCCCGCCATGAAGTTTCCATCAGCTTTAGGGGATATAATCACAGTACATGAAGATTAGAAAATAGATAGAGAATGTTATATAGCTAGTTTCAAGTTACCTTTTCCTCCGCTAAGTACCAGCAATGTCGAATGAGTTCAGGTAAGTGGCATGGCCATGGGAGGAGAAGACCTCGACCTAAGGATAAAAAATGATGCATGAATGAAACTTGTTAGAGAAACCAGAGTCTTTCCTATGATAAAGGAGGGACGATATCTCAAAATTGGGTCTATGATGAACGCATGAGGAGAAAAAGTTATCAGCCAAGCTTTAACTACTAACACCAACTTATTTCTTTGATAGTAGCCGACCTTCCAGGGGTTGACCCTAGGATAGCTTTACATCTTCTATGCATATTCAAAAGAAAAAAAATTGGTTTCACAAAAGATGAAAAAGTTAGGAGAGGAAAGAAGATATGCTACCAAGGTAAAGGCTGAGAAGTTGTTAAAAATCGGGTTTGTAAAAGAAGCAAGCTATGTGACATGGTTAGCTAATGTTGTGCTAGTTAAGAAAGCAAGTGGAAAATGGCGCATGTGTGTAGACTTCACGAACCTTATCAAGGTGTGCCAAAAAAAAACCTACATGTTACCTATCATTGATCGATTGGTAGATGGTGTAGTTGGCCACAACATTTTGAGCTTTTTCTATGCCTATCCAGGCTATAGTCAGATCTCCATGGAAAAAGACGACAAGATGAGAATTGCCTTTATCACAGAGGAAGCAAACTATTATTACGAGGTCATGCCTCTAAAAAATGTTGAAGCAACATACCAGAGATTGATGGCTAGGATGTTCAAGCACCTCATTCGAAAAAAAACGTTGAAGTATATGTTGACGACATGGTTGTCAAGTGCCCCACCTCGACCCAACATTCTCAAGACCCATTTGAAGTCTTTTCAAGCCATACATGCTTATAACTTGTGTTTAAACCAATAGAAGTGTGTGTTTGGGGTGGACGACGAAAAATTCCTCGAGTACATGCTGACACAAAGAGGTATTGAGGCCAACCCCATAGAATTGCCAATCAATAATTGATATGAGAAGCCATAAAAATGTGAAAGAGGTATAATGCCTTATAGGGTGGTTAACGAAAATATCGCGATTTTTGCCAAGGTTAGCAGATAAAACAAGACCCATGATCAGATTATTGAAGAAGTCGACAAAGTTTGTTTGAAATGACACGTGCCAAGAGAAGTTCGAACAACTGAAACAAATGTTAACATCCCCTCCAATTTTTTGCAAGCTAGATATTACTAGCCCTTGCTGGTTTACATTATTGCTACCACCAATGCCATTAGTGAAACCCTGGTCCAAGAAATTGATAATGATCACAAACTAATCTACTTTGTAAGTTAGACAATCAAGAAGGCTTAGACCTTACTTTCAAAACAACGCCTTAATTGTCAAAATGGATTACCTCATACATAAGATCCTCCAGAAACCCTACCTTGTAGGTCATATGTCTTCATGTTCAGTTAAGTTATCAGAGTTCACCACGTACACCAATAAAGGCATAATGTTTGGCCAACTTCACCACTAACTTACAAGGAGACACAATGTTAGTACTCACCTCTATGTCAAAAATATATATGTTGTTTAACCAAGAAGTCAACAGTTGTGACCACCTAAACTAGAATATGCAAACCGAACCCCTTTGTGAACCCACTCATACTCGATCCTCTTGAAAAAGAGCTTTCAGCATGTTCTTCGAGAGGATCTTCTCTACAGTCTCTGATAACCTCCATAGTCACCCCAACGTCCTAGGCAATGAATCATTTAGTGAACCTAAAGACCGAAAACTACCTAACCCCTCAATAACACTTATATTTGACCCGCTGAATGACATATCTAAAGGTATTCGACACTCTCGCACTTGTTATTGAAATTTCACTACAAGAATAAAAGGTATTACCTACCACATAAATCCGTAGATAATGTTCAAAATCCGTAGGTAAAACAGATTTACCTAAGGATTACCTATAGTCAAAAATCCATAGGTAATATGGGCGTAGCTAAGGCTTACCTATGGAATTTCAGATCCGTAGGTAATTACCTACGGATAAATCAGTAGGTAATTTCGTGTGTAATTACCTACCGATACATTCGTAGGTAGTTACCTACGTAGGTAATTACCTCTTTTTGAAAAGATTCGTTTGGGTTTGTCTGTACTACGATTTTCCTGTATATGTTTTCTGATACAGTTCAAAATAATATTGTATCAACACATTATGTGTAGAGAAATTATATTACTTATATTTAGGAGTAACAAATACACACAATAGTAACAAATAACCCAGAAATAACACACATACAATATTCCTAATATGGCCTAATGTTTTCCAAATTTCAAAAACATAATGTTTTATCTAAGTTAAAACTATCATGATCTAAACCTTACAGAAACATCCAAGCATACTAATATAAGGGTTCCTAATATAACATAATTTCCCTAAGACTAGTAATTCGTATAAGGATGAGGTGGATTAACTTGGCCTTCATCATCTTGTTGCACTTGTGGATTTTCCTCTTGCTCTTGATTTTGTTGTTGCTGAGTGTTTGGTGGTTGAAGAATATTCTGTGTAGCAACAGTTACTGGAGGTGGGAGATACTGCATGAGTGTACCAAGTAAATTTTGGAAGGTTTGGAATTAGGTTTGCATTTGGTTTTGAAATTGAGTACTCATTTCACGAATTTGCTCTGACATTCGATCCTCGGTAGTTGCTAGTCATTGTCGAAGTTCATTAATCTCTTCCAAAGGAACTTGCTGACTAGAACATGCTTGTGTTTGTTTTAAGTAACTCTGAACACAATCATCTTGAGAGTCCACTTGTCCAACTCCATATACTCGTCCCTTGTATCTTCCACTTGCTGCCTCTAACCAACACTTGTTCCTCAGTCTCTCCTCCTCAACATGGTCTAGGGTGGGTGCATTGTGAGACACCGACAGAACCGGTCTCTGATAATGTTGCAAAAAATCTACTTTGAAAATATTCCTGTTAAAACAAGACATGTATGTATTAAAATATTAAAGAAATAATTTATGTGTAACCTTCTAATAAACATGGAAAAAACTAACATGTGTCCGTCTAGATCTTTCGTCAATGAAATCGCCAGTACTCTTTCGTATGTGCGTTTGTTGAAAGATTTCATCAACATGAACTTCACGACCAAGCGTTTCTGTCTACAAATAGAACAAATTATAAAGTAAGCAATTGGTGATATATCATAAATAAATATAGAAGTATATTAAATATGTCGTACCAATCGAATAGCGTGGTCATGCACGCTAATAAACCCCCATGTGTGTAATGTTCCCCCTTTTTCTGATGCACGATTTTTCTTAGCTGTATCACATTTTTTCCGATATACAGGCATGTTCCACTTTTCCAGTAGATTGTTCCAATCCAATCAGGCTTGTTACCTTCTTTTCTAGCTTCTTTAAACATCTCTGAGAGTCTGTGAGATGTTCTAGAGTGAAAATTTTTCATAATTTTGTCCTCATCCTCAACCGTCCATGACACAGTTCTCTATGAAGCATAATGAATACGTTAAACATGACAATAAGCAGAAAAAATAAAACAAGATGACTATGAGACTATGACATGTTGTCTACATGGAGGAATGATGAGACTATGAGACTATTGTCATGCCTGCAACAATTTTAATAAAATGTTATTGGAATTGATGAACACAAATGTTACTTACATACACATAAGAACCACTAGGGAAACAACCCAAACTAAAATTCTCTAAGTATACCTATCTTATTGCAAGTATATTTTAGGTTAAAGGGTTAGAAGAAAAGAATATATATACAAGCAGCTTAAGAATGATTCATATGATTACTTAGAACAATAACAAAGAAAGTTTCTATTTAACTGATCAAGGTGAAAAGCCTAAAGAGTGTCGCAATGCAACCACAAACAATCACATAAATAGTTTAGTAATTTGCCAAAATTAGAATGAGATATAAAATTGGAAACTAAGATCTTTAATTTTGAGGTAATAAAAAACAGTTGTTACCCATAGCCAAATAATTGTCAAACATAGTCTTTAAATTTTTGTTTTGAAATTAAAAGAAGTATGACAGGAAGAGATTTAGGGTCATAGGATTATGCCAAAATGTGATGCACATATAACTACCACTTTGAGTCCTTTGTTTGATCACTGACAACAAATAATTACTTACACATTTGATATTATAATAAACTCAAAATGGGTCATGTCTCAATAAATAAATGTATGCCATGAAGTGCATTGATCTCATATTCAAGCATTACAAGTGTCCCATCCATAACCACAAAGACCATGAAATATAAAGATGAAAGTGGTATCAGGAACCAATATTTGCACCACATCACTTCAGAAACAACAAGGACAAAAGAAGAAAAAAAATCAATGAAACCCATGCAACTTATTGGATGCTTTAACCACATCACACGTGAAATCCTGATACAAAAGTATATACTTGGATTGCTTAGCCATATACTTTGACGTGTAATCATAAAAAATAACCAAAAAATGAAATGGGATTCACATATCATCTCATATTCAAGCATCAGAAAATGAAAACAAGTCAAAGTAAAGGACTCCTCCAACGTGCAGAATGCATCACCAAAAGTTGAAACACATTACAACATTGCAACATCAAAAGCTGAAACACATGACACCAAAACCCAAAACACACGTTCAGTTGAATATAAAGTTCAGTCACTCAAACATTTTGCATGTTGTAGTTATGAATAATGTTTAATCTTACCAAAACTGGTTCTGAAATTTCAAACAAGTTACAACAGGTTACAAAGTAATAAATGCATAAATTTTGTAAACTAACTTAAGTGAACACCTTAAATCGCTTGAAGAAAATAGCTCTCTCTCTCTTAGGGATTGCTCCCCATGTTAACCATGACTCATCAAATTGTTGCTTAATGGTGGCTGTGATGGCTTTTGATGCAACTTTTGATTGATAAAACCTTCATACCAAAAGAAATTCAAATAAGTCAAGTGATTAAAATCCAGTAAATTCAGCTACTAAAAATAAATTCTATACACAATAATTATATTCTTACCCTCCTCCCACAAGACGTATCATAGGACGCTCACCAACACCCTTCCTCATTTCATTGTTTTCATGAATAATAATTAGTAGCCATGGTAATAAGAAATATCATATTATTAGATTATGTAAGTGCATTGATATTATTATTATTATTATTATTATATTATTATTATTATTATTATATTATTATTATATTATTATATTATTATTATATTATTATTATTATATTATTATTATTATTATTATTATTATTATATAATGTCAATAACTCTAGCTAAGGAACTGCATGCATTAACTCAAAGTGGTGAATTGAAATGATAAGTAAATTGTAGTTATTAGAGATATTTTTGGCATCTGAGTTCAACCCTGCATTGTGTGTCTGCCATTAGAAAGAGGCAAGTCCATGAGCAGTACATGGAATTAAGACTAGGTATTTGGGTTTTTTAATTAATCATCCAAGTTTTCAAGGGCCTTGCTCTCTCCAAACCCACTTGTGGGCACGATTGGAGTTCACTGCAGCTGCTAATGATTTAAGCATTTTGATTCAAAATTTTCACAGGGGACTCACTTGCCCATGAAGTTGTGCATATTGGCTACACAAAATTGTATCCACTCTACCATAACTTTATTAGTAAAACTTAAGTTAAATTTAGCTATATAACAACAAGCCACTCTTGCTGTACCGAATAAGTATTGTCAAAATGAAAGGGCAGGGGCAAGGGCATGGCTTTTTGTTTAATCTTACATGTTTAACCCATTTTAGACTCTTTAAACACAAGATCATGAACCAAGGACTTCCTCGAAGCCTCCTCAATAGCAAGTCCTGTCAATTCTTAAACCTTTGCATTATGTGGCCATAAATATCAACCTTAAATATAGGAGTGGTGGTTGTTTCTATCAATCTAACCATAGCTCTCACCACATATCTTAGTTCATCAACCCTTAACTCTAGTTCTACCACACGGGGATCCACAACAGCCTTAGAATTGCTATACTTAGTATATTTAAATGAGTCACAAAGAATAAGTTGCAACCAGTGAATTGCAGCCATTTCCACATTCTCCCTTACTGGAAAAACCAAGAAGGAAAATCCAAACAAGTAAATTTGGAGATGGAGCAATGACTTACAATTTCCAGAACTAACATTTGGTTAAATGACATCGGAAAAACTGTCAAAAGAGTTAGATGAAATGAAATAGAAATCACTGTTGTAAAGGTAATGTCTTTGTGCCAACTTAGGGGTCATGATGGATAAATATTTACACAAGGAAGTGCAAGTCTACCAACTAAGGTCATTTAAACCAATAGGCCAAGTTGAAGCCAAGGACAAACAAACAAATTGCCATTTGAAAAATTATGAAGTAGATTTGTGCATTTGACGTCTTCATCACAATGTTTGTCAAACTCCTAGTTAAAGGTAGTGGAAAAAGCTATAAGGGAGAATGCATATTTTATATATTTTCAGAATGCAACCCAGGGAATAAGGTTGAATTACATGAAAGTGATATAGTTAGAATAGAAGGGAAGGTAATTAAGCACAGTCAGAAGAAGTAGATAGTTAATTAGATGGGAATTGTTAGATTAAAAGAAATGTTAGGAAGAAAATATGTAGCACACTCTTTGCTATTATGTGAAATTCATTTAGGATCATCTAAATGAAGTGGGCATCACTCTATCTATTGGGTCCCTCGTGAAAATCATCCAACAATAAGTAAGTATAAAGGAGTGTATTGTTAATTTCATTAATTATAAGGGAAATAGGGACATTCAAAACAAACAGACAATTGGTTAATTAGAGGGGAATTGTTAGATTAAGCGAAATTCCAAGAACACATTAAGTGACACTCTTTTCTATTATGTGAAATTTATGTAGGACCCACTAAACTATGTGGTCATAATCCCTACCTATTGGGTCCCTCGTGAAAAATCACCCGATAGTAAGTACTAAAGAGTGCATTGTTAGCATTGTTTTGTAGATAGGGGGAATAAGATCGGAGGGCTTAACTAAATAGAACTAGAAAGCTTGTATGAAAAGGAAAACCCTTTGTGAAGACTTGAAAGGTTCATTATAATCTCAAAATTTTTATTATAAATAAGGAGAGGACTAGTTTAAATATTATTTAGTATTTCCTATAAACATGAAACAGAAGCAAAGGAAAGAAATGGTATTATTATGAAAATAAAAAGTAGATAGAAATTACTGAAACCACAAAACAAGAACAGGTGCATGACATACACAGGTCCAAGTAATGTGAGCACGCTTCTAAGTCCAAGTACCTAGATGCAGCACTGAGAAAACCCTGGAATAAATCAAACATCAGTTGAGAAACATGCTACAAAATCAACACAAAACATAAACATTAGTTTATTTAGCAAGAAAAAAAAAACAATAGACATGAAACAAAGAAAATAACTAATTCTGTTGACATAACTATCACGAAATCACTATTGTATCTTGATATATATTTTTTTTTTGCAATAGAAACTACTGCATCTTTTATTTCTGCATTGTTTGAATCATATTTTCTGCACTACCCATTCTATTACTTCTAATTAAAACACACAAACCAATGCAAGAATAGATCAAACAAAATGCTTTAACAAATTTGTAGGAAAGCATTAAAAATATTTACCTTTTGCACAAGTGCCTCAAGCTTGGAGTTACTGTGTTGGTTTTGGGAGAAAGATTGGGTTTTTAACGTGGTGTCGCAACCAAATTCAGTGTTCACAGTTGGGGAATTTCAATCTTGGGGAAGCAACCTACAGAAAGAAATTACAATTGGGGGAGCTGAGATTTTATTTAATATAAACACAATCACAGTAATAGACATTGATCACTATTCTCACCAGGTTTCACTCGCGATGAAGAACTCAACTTTTTCTTCGATTGAAACACGACTTCAGGCTAAGGCATGCGATTCCTTTCAACAAATCAAAGATAAATGTTCAACACAAGAAATAGACTTTAAAACACAATAATCAATCACCTTTCTCACCAAGGTTAAGTCACGCTAGATGACCTACGATCCTACTCTTCGATTGAGTTCGATGGGGTTCCAATTTCAGTGACGACTTCACGGTAAACGAAAAAATCTTTGAAAGCACGCGAGAAATGTTGGACTCCGACCACACTGGTTAGAGTTGCGCGAGCAAGCTGCGGTGTTCAACAGTGAAGAATTCCTATCGAGCCGTGACTTCAACCTACGCGAGAACTGGAACAATAAAACTCCACCTCAGGCCACGCGATTTTCAAGTCAAGGGTCGCGCAATTTTTAGCTCAACGGGCACGCCATTTTCACCCTAGGGCACGTGAAAATATTGGGGAAAAGTGATTGCAGAGAGTCACGAGAGTTTACTAAAGAAGTGTTTTTTGTGTACTTAGAAAAAACTTGTTTTAAAATTATTTTGTTTTTTAAAATATTATTTATGCTGATCGGTAGATAATATCAGTAGGTAAGAGGATGAAATATTTACCTGCTGATGCGGATATGGTTACATACGGATAAAATCCTTCAAAATAATTTCGCCCCGAATGGCGCTAAATTTACATACGGACAACACCTACGGATCTAGGATGCGAAAATAATAGATTGATACATACGAAAAAATCCGTACGAAAGTAAAAAATTACCTACTGAAGACTATCGGTAGGTAAATCAGTATGTAAATCACACATTACCTACGAATTATAATCCGTATGTAAATATCAGTAGATAACTGACAAATTTCTTGTAGTGTTTGTAGAAGGAAATATAAGTAGTAGAATAAATCTTGTAAAAACTGTGAAGAATGAAACACGAGTTATAGAAAGACATAGAAACACATAGCAACGTTTTACCTTGCCCCCTCCCCCCTCTCCATGCCAAAAGTTGCAAACCTTAAAAAAAGAAAGCCCAATTGTCACAACTTTTTCACTACCAAAAGTTATCTCGACCCTAGTGAAACCTGACAACTACTCACTCGCGTCTCATCAACCAACACTCTTCATCTTCTCAAACTTCTCAAACCTCTTCGTCACTTGAGCTCCTCGAGGTTGTGGGGCCATTATACCTATAGGACCATACGACCAAAGAAATATAAATTTTCTTTGCAAATAATCTCAACGACTGGCTATTGGGTATACCATAACATCTTTCAAGCCTTCAACATATAACATGTTGAAGACTTGGGGCTAGTGTACCTATAAGTCCAAAGGCACCCCTCGACCTTATAGAGTACAAAGCCTAGACGGGCACGTGTCCGACTCACGTCAACTGCTAGAGACAAGTATCAGGTAACTAGTATCTTGGGCCCAAGCCTAACCAAGCAAGGCCCATGAGTAGTAGTATAAGTAGCACATTTTACGAAGTATGTATTCATTAGCCTTTATTGCCCTCTGACATATCAAACTAACTTTGGCATCAAAGTGTCTCATGTAGGCATACCCCTCATTGTGGAGATTGAGGGCGAGTACCTTAGGAGTCTGAATACGCTATCCTTTGAAGTTGTGGCACTTAAAGCATCTTAGAAGACTTTACTGGATATACCTCAACCCCGTACGAACATTTACTACTAAACATGGTTATTAATATCCTATACAGATAAGTAGCATTTTATCTATTAGGAATTGAATAGTATTATGGGGTAACTAATATTACTTAATTTAAAATAATTAAATGTTTAATCAAGAATTAAAATTATAGAATAGGAAATAAATGTAAGTCAAAGGAAAACTTAAATTGTTAGAAATTTGAAACTTAAAATATAAAAGAAAGCAAACAAACAATGTTAAATTTATGTAGAAAGATAGTTGAATTACCATTATTAACTATTTTAAGTGTAAATTTAAGTCTTTTTATTGAGTAAAGATGACAAAGTTGAACATTATATAAGGAAGAAGATCCATAAACTCATTGTTTTAAGGTTTTAGATTGTAGATAGTGTAAATCTCTTAGGTGTGGGTTGAGGTCATGTTTTATTTGTGTTGTGACTACCTGGTAATCCTCCATTAAAAGTTTCATCAGTGGTATCAAAATCGATTATTATTCTTTGTGACCAGTTTAAGAGTTTCAATATCGAAAGTCTTTCTAACAGGGTCAAACAAGTGTGTCTCATTAAGATGAATGATGGTATAATAGGTACTCGTGGTTTGAAAGGCTTCCACTCAAAAGGAAACATTAATTGAAGGGACTCACACTTTAGAAGGAAATTGTTGGGCCTACAAATGTTAGTCTAAATCTCACTATCAGTGTTTACAAAATGTAAAAGAAAAACATATCTCAACTATTGAATGAACAACTCAACTATTGAAAAGTACAAGAACTTAGTTATCTAGAACTAAGTAATCAAGAAAAGAGTAGATAATTTCTCCTAACAAAAAATGGAAAACAAACTTAAGAGTAAGCAACAAAATTATTCCAACTATTTAACTATCTCTAATAAGTAGAGATTAGAAATGTGAATACTATATAAAAAAGAAGACCCATCGACTCATTCTTTTTAAGGTTTTGGGTTGGATGTGTGTTAATCCATTATCTATGGGTTGAACTTATGTTTCATTTGGATTGTTTCTCTCTAACAATTCTCATTCAAAGGATTTATCAACCAAAAAACAAAAGATATTAACAAAAAATCTCATAATATGTTATTGGCAAAGTATTTTAAATATAGGCAACCTATAAAAAAAAAAAAACAAATTATTTTATTGGCTTTTGATAATAAATCATCAAATTTCACTTTTAGTTCTTAATAATTTCTTGAATTTTTTTCTAATACGTTTCTTATTTTGTTTTGTGTTTTTTAACATTGAAATAAAATATTTGAAGTAGTACTTTAAGTACTAAAAGTTAAAAAGGAAAGCATTAGGTTTAAGAAAATGTTAAGTAAAAAACAAGAAAACTACTGTTATTTACCAACACGTTTAATTAATTTTAAACTAAACAGAGAATAATACATATAATTAATCCCTTACCTGCTTACTCCATCATTAGTGAATAAAAAATTGAGTCCCTTAATATTGTTTAATGGGAGTGAGTTTTATAATAAAAATTGCTCTATTGGGATTCTTGTTTGATCAATGCAAATTCGAAACGTAGCAAAGCATATATAGTAAATAAACAGTGACTGTTTGAGATAAGACAATGAATGAAGGACAAAGTTTAAAGTACATCGAAAAGAAAAAGGTGATAACAGTGCCTCGCTTTCTTCCCTAACTAAGTTAAATGTTGGTGGTGGGATCATAAAGAAGCATGGTTCCGGCTTTTACGTGTGTTGTTGGCAACCAAAAAGCTGTTCCTAGTTTTATCATACACTTCTTTTTTTCCATGGTGTACCCAATAGATGAGACCAACAAACAAATTATTAGTCTTTAGAGGGAAAAAAAATTAAAAGAAAAAGATTAATTTCATAATATTAAGATGAATGTGTGACTAAATCATAAAAATGGGTTACGAAATTACAAGATGAGAAAATCAAGAGCACATGTATAGTTTCATTTGTCATTTTTTTCACAATGTTAGAGATCTAATATTGACCACAAATAAGATAAAATAGATTTACATAATAATATAAGTAGATGGAAACTTTATAAATTGATTTTGTAGAGTTGAATTAAGTCTAAAATATATTTTTTAAAATAGAATGATGAAAATATAATAGAATTTATAAATCTTTCTAATGATATATATATATATATATATATATATATATATATATATATTTTTTTTTTTATTTTTTTTTTATATATAAGATAGACATCTCACTTTAAATTCGTAATTCAAATTCATTACCCTTATAAGAATTGGTAATAACTAATTTTGAATTTATAAATACATCTTTAGACCAGTTCTTTAAGAGGATATGACAGTGAATATTCCAACTCAATGTATCAAATTTTCTTTAGACATTTTTGCTAGAAGAGAACCTATTGAGAAAATAATGACAGAAAAACAATTATAATGGTTCAGAAAATGAAACAAAAATAGATTACATTTTTTTTTTTTTTTGTGAAGAAGAAGATATTGGACTAATTGGTTAAGATATATAGCATGATAAAGATGGAAATTTTTGTGCAGTTATGCTATCAACTTTCACCTAGTGTAATAAGACTTAATTACAATGAATATACTTTTTAGCATTTTATATGTAGATTAGTTAATAATGACGTTTTATTAACAAATAACTAAACAGCACATTAAGGGTGAATAAATACTTGGATGTAATAAACAATCATATATATGCAAGTTCTTTACTTAAATGTTACTTTCCTTTGTAGTTTTCATTTCTTGGGATTTTTCATCTGATCAAGATGATGATCAACATTATCATCATTATAATCATCATGGTAAATGCATTGTTTGGTATTTCGCTTGATATAACATATAGTTATTAGATTACTTTGATATAAAGTTTAATTACTTATCAATGAAAAAAATAAATAGAATAATGTTATTTGAATTGTGGAATCTTTAATGCTGGAAATTAATTTTGTATACAATGTTTACAGATTTTTCTGTTGAATTATGACTGAATTAACAGTTTTTCAGAATTTTGTTTTAGTTCTTTCTGACTAGTTGGAGATTTTCATGCCGAACCTACAGATTTTTCATTTGCAAAAATGTTATATTTTACTCTTGGGAACTTTATTCAGGATTTTATTTCATAAATTTTTTCTTCATTTTTTTGACCGACAAAGATGCATTATTGATCAATGAAAGGTACAAGAAGAAGTGCCAAAACTCAAACAACCATGGGTATGACAATTGTTCAGAAAAAAACTAGAATATCATGCTCTCTAGCATTGTATAGCAAACAAATACAAACCATAAACAGAAGGCCATATAGGGTAATAAAACAGTTTCTGTCAGATAATCACTTTAACAAGAGAAATCATTATTTTAATATGCAAAAAAAAAAATCCTGGATTATGAAATTTACATAACATTAATTACCCACAACGGGATTTCTTAGGAATTGAAATTAAGAAATAAAAAATCCGTATAAAAAGCTAAATTCTTTTAGACATATAGCTCTTGAAAGTACGTTGAAAAATAGGCATAGAAATACTTTGAGAAGCCCATAAAGGAATAAAAAGAATGGTATGATAAAAGTGACTTTCTCTCTTGAAGGAAAGAGGTAGAGCATCTTTGAAGTAGCTAACCAGTGAATGGGTTTCTTTCTCTTAGTTCTATAGTAAGAATATAATTGATGAATGTTCATTAATCTGATTTGTACCACACCGGGCCAACTTAGTAAAATAATAATAAACGATCACCATGTTTACACGTAGAATCATTTAAGTAACCGGCCTGAGCTGACTTAGGCCTAGCCGGCCTGAACCAGTAACATAAGACGCTAAGAGGAATAACCCACCTAAGACAACATATACAGACCGCTAAAGAGAGTAGTCGGTTCAAGCCGACAACCTTAAGACACTTAGCTAAATCAAATCCCTCTGATATCTAATGAGCCCACAATAATCGAACTAAGGGCCTGGGCTAGGGCCCAGGCCCACCTACAGCCCAAACTAGGGCCTAGCCCATGACATGGCCAGACATAATTAATACTCTATAAATACGCATGGATCCCAATAATTAAAGGTACGCATTCATTACTCCATTAATCACCTGATTTGACTTTTTGAGAGCTTTGGCTTACTTAAGCTTCGGAGTCCCTTCTGCAGGTAACCCCTCCCGGGTCCAAGCAGACATGTGCCAACCGGAAAGAGACCAACTGAGGAGATAACGGACTATATGGGTAAGGTGACACTTCTGCCTAACTTATCTTGTTTGTTCTCTGTAGGAACATGATTCATTTTCTAATCTACTTTTACTAGAGCTTCTTTCTTACTTGAAAAATAAATTGAAATGTATAATATTTATATTTTGTTAAAATGATATGGTCAATCTTCTCAAACCAAGAGGGGGTTGAATTGGTATTTAAAAGTTTAGCTTGATTTGATCTTTTAAAAATCAGTTTGTTAACACAATGTAATTGGATGCTCAAGTGTTGGATTCTTTATACCATATCAAAATGAGGTAAAGGAAAGATAAAACACACAAACACATATTTATACTGGTTTTGTTCCTTGGAATTTACATCCAGTTTACCCTAGCAACTTTAGCTTGAAAACATTTTTTTACTAAGTCTCAAAAGAATTACAAGATTAAAAGAATTACAAGATTAACATAACACCTAATCAATCTTAACTCTAGGACACAAAATACTTGACCAACTAATCAAGAAAAATGCTCTTACTCAAGGACACACTTGTAGTAACACATTCATATACTTAGTGATTTCCAAATAACAAAAATGAAATTTAACAAACATTAACTAGATTGAATACACTTGTACAATCAAATCTCGCACCAACTTCCTAAGCCCAACCAAGATCAATTTGATTCAATGATATCTTGAACGATCTTGAGAAAACCCAATTGCTTCTTTCAATGTGCTCCTAGAAAACTTTCACTGATCTTTTTCATAATAAATTTTTTTTTCATCAAGTCAGAAAAGCCATTTTAATGATCAATATTCAATTTTGATATATTTAATCTATTTCATTAGTGGCATAATAGATTAGTCTTCTAATCTATTAGATTATTTATCTAATAAATTAACTTGACAACTTTCAGATATTTTGAAAATTTATGCCACATTTGTTCATAATGGATTATGCTAAGATTATATTGATTCTAATGGATTTTAGTTTGACCTTACACTAGAGTCAACTCAACTTCTATCCTATACTTTGGGAGACATACATGTCATGTACACTTTGCCTTTTTCGACATCATCAAAAACATATTTCTGCTTCCAAAGATTCGTTTTTCCTTTCTACAACACCATTTTGTTGTGGTGTTGTAGGAGCTAAGAAATTCTGTAAAATACCATTTTCTTCACAAAAAGTTTCAAAAACTATATTTTGAAATTCACCCTATGATCACTTCTAATATATTTTATTTGTAAATATTTTTCATTTTGTACAGCATTATAAAATTTCTTAAAGACTTTGAATGTATCATTTTTAGCTGAGATAAAGAATGTCCAAGTAAACCTTGAAAAATCATCAACCAAAACTAAAGCATAGTAATTTCCACCAATGCTCCTAGTTGTAGATGGTCGAAATAGATCCATTTGTATCAATTCAACTTGATTAGATGTAGAAACATGTTGCTTTGATTTGAAAGAAGCCTTTACTTGCTTACCATTTTGACAAACATCATATAGTCAATTTTGTTCAAATTAATTTCAGACAAGCTATTTACTAATTTTTTGAAACCGGTTTGTTTAAATGTGCCATATGAATGTGCAAGCCTTTTATGTCAAATCCATGAATCATCCTTTTTAGCAAACAAGCATATAATGGAATTAAAATCAATATTTTCAAAATCAATTGTGTAGATATTCTGAATTCTTCTCCCAATAAGCACTATTTCATTTGATGATACAAAACATATCAAGCAATGATTAGTCTCAAAAGTCACTCTCAACCCTTTATCACATAATTGATTGATGCTAAGCAAATTATGTTTAAGCCCCTCAACGAACAATACATTCTTAACTACTATAAAAGAAGAATTCTTTACCTTGCCTGCACCCAAAATTTTACCTTTGTTATTATCATCATAGGTGTCATAACCATTTGCTTTGCATGATATTTTGCTGAATTTCTTTACATTACTTGTCATATGTCTTGAGCAGCCACTATCCAAATACCACATTGAATCCTTAGATTCTAGACCTAACTGCAGGACAGATTAAAAAGATTATGCAAGTACCCAATTGATTTTGGGTCCTTTCATGTTAGACAAATCATTTAACTCTTTAGGTATCCATTTATATTTACCTTCATCAACATCATGTTTCTTGAAATAGCACCTATTTGATGGATGACCAAGCTCACAACAGTAAAAGCATACAATAGAAGATGGTTTACTCATGTTAGTAAATTTTCTAGATTGTAATCTAATAGCATGTTCAGCATAACATATACCTTCTTTATTTAAAACACTTCATTGTCATCAACTTAGAACAACGTCAAGATTATTTCTTCTTAAAGTAAATCTAGTAAGAGTATTCATCAAATATTTGATTTTTTCTAATTGCCTTGGATAATTTTCACAACCTACCACATTTTTTTGCAATTACATGCCATGTTATTTATGCCCTTTACTAGGCTTTCTAGATTAGTTTTCAAACTTTCATTTTCTGCTTCTAGTTGTTTCAATTTGTTTTCAAGCCATCTATTTTGACCTTTATGTCTATTATTTGAGTATTGTAACTTTCTGGCTACTTCATGCAATTAATTATATACATCAAGCAAAAAACTAGTTGCACCACTAGCCAATGATTTAATCTCAACCATCAAGCAAAGATTTGTTTCTTCTTCACTACTATCACTTGATTCACTAGAAGTGCTGGAATCATTATCCTCCCAAGAAATATAGACCTTCTTCACTTTCTTAGATTTGTTGGCAACTTCACTCTTTTCTTCCAATTTATGTTTGAGCTTAAGAACTGGGCAGCCAAGTTTAATATGGCTAGCTTTACCACATTCATAACATGTTGGTATGGTAGGTTGGTCTTGTTTCTTGGAGAATCTTTTGTTGCCTTCAAATTTTGAATTAACTTTATTTTTGTATTTCAGAAATTAAGAGAATCATTTTACCATCATATTCAGAGTCTCATTGTCAGAGTTCCCATCATCTTGATCTCCCATGGTTTTAGCTTTGTTTGTTTTGCTTTTGTTGGCAGATTTTAATGTTCCTTTTAATGCAATATTTTTCCTTTTATCTCCTTTCTCTTCCTCTTTCAGTCTTCCTAGTTCTAATTCATATTCCCTTAACTTTCCAAAGAGGGTTGCCACATTCATGCTTATAAGGTCTCTAGATTATGATATAGCAGTGACCTTGGGTTGCCATGCTTTACATAAACTTTTTAGAATCTTGATGTTCAACTCTTCCTTATCAAAGGTTTTTTCCAAAGCTAGAAGATGATTCACTATGTGAGTGAATCTTTTTTGAACTTCATAGATTGTTTCTTCAACCTTCATCCTAATCATCTCATATTCTTGAATGGGATTTTTATTTTTAGCTTTTTTAACCTCATTTGTTCCTTCATGTGTCACCTCTAACACATCCCACATTTATTTCGCTAATTCACAAATTGACACACTGTAAAATTCATCCAATGTTAGTGCAGATGAAATTATGTTTTTAACTCTTACATCATACTGAGCTCTTTTATTTTCATCAAGAGTCCATGAGGAAAATGTTTAGGAACAGTATTGCCATCTGCAGATTTTGTAGGTACCAAGGGTTAATTTACTATAGCATCCCATACACCTTTTTATCAAAAAAATTTAATCGTATTTTCTAGAAACGATAGTTTTCTCCAGCAAGCAGTGGTGGTCTATTAATTGAAGTTGCTTCAGAAAGAGTTTGTGGAACATTAGCCATGATCAAGATCTTTTAATCGATTATCTTGCGATTAATCAACTCTAATTGTTAAAATGATATGGCTAATCTTCTCAAATCAATAGGGGGTTGAATTGGTACTTAAAAATTTCACTTGATTTAATCTTTTCAAAATCAGTTTAAAACTTATTAACACAATGTAATTGGATTCCAAAGTGTTGGATTCTTTGTACCATATAAAAATGAGGTAAGGGAAAGGTAAAACACATAAACACTAGGATTTACATTGGTTCGATTCTTTGGAATCTACATCCAGTTTACCCTAGCAACCTTAGCTAGAGAATTTTTTTCACCATGTCTCAAAAGAATTACAAGATTAACAAAACTTCTAATCAATCTTAACTCTTGGACACAAAACACTTCAAAAACCAATCAAGAAAAATGCTCTTATGTAAGGCTACATACACTTAGTGATTTCCAAATAACAGAATTGAAATTCAACAACAATGACTAGATTGGATACACTTGTACAATCAGATCTCACACCAACTTCCTAAACAGAGCCAAGATCAATTTGAGTCAACGCAATCTTGAAGGATCTTGAAAAGATCTAGTTGTTTTAGTCATTATGCTCCAAGAAAACTTTCACTAATCTTTTTTAGAATGAGTTTTTTTTTTTCATGAAGTTAGAAAATCCATTGTGATGATCAAAATTCAGTTCTTATATATTTAATCGATTTTATTAGTGGCATAATAGATTAGCCTTCTACACTATTAGATTATTTGTCTAATAGATTAACTTCACAATTTTCAGATGTTTTGAAAATTCGCGCCACATTTATTCATGATGGATTATGCTCAGATTATATTGATTATAATGCATTTTAGCTTGGCCTTACACTTTGGGAGACATACATGTCATGTACACTTTACCTTTTTGGACATCATAAAAATAAAATTTACTCAGTGCTTCTAGTTCCTTTTGCGCTAGTAACAACATATTTTTCTCACTAAATAAGTTGAGAGAGATTAAATTAAAAATATTAGCAATAGAGACTTATAATTCAAATTATTGTAGTAAATAAAGTAATGAAGAGGTAACAGGTGGAAAAAAATATTCTCATTCTTACATCCACTTTTTTAGGCATATTTTCAAATTATAAACCAAAATTGTGTATAAAATCATCAATAAAATGTTGATAAACAGATTGAAGAGAGTGTTTTTAAAAATTATAAATAAATCACAATCAATAATATTAAAGGGAGATGAATGTTAGATAACATCCTTGTAGCTAATGAAGTTTGGAAGAGAGTGAAGGAAGAAGAAGAGCATGGCAATAGTCAATGTGGACAATGAAAAAGCCTACAATCGAAGGAGTTGGGACTTTAAGACTTTTTATATGTACTATATGATGGGTAAACTAGGTTTTTGCAATAAATGGATTGGCTAGACAAAAGCATGTATGAAATCATCCACAATCTCTATTTGATTATCACAATCGAACTTGAGAAATTAAGTTCACAAGAAGATCGAAACAAGGGACCCCAATGACCCCATTCTTATTACTAATATATAGTATCAAACGGGTGAACAAGGATTATAAGACACACGACTAACAACCATATATTTAAAGGAGTAAGAATTACGAATAAAGGAATTATGGTAAACCCATTACAGTTCACCAATTACACATTATTTGTTTGAGGTTAAGGTTAAAAATATCATCTATACCTATATATAAAGGGGATACCCTATTTTGGTGTCCACATTTTTATTCCCAATTTTACCCTTTAATAAATAACCGGTTTTTTAAATTAAAAAATTGTTTTACCATTTTTACCTTTTAAATAATCGCTTTCATAGATTTAACTTATTCATTCATTTAATTTTTCTTTTAAATTAATCACTTTTAAACTAAAATAAGCATCCTTAATAAAAAAATTATTTACAAAATAAATAAAAAAACATTTATAATAAAATTTAAAAAATTAGTTATATTTATTTTTAAAATTAAAAAAAGTGAACACATATGTGCGTAGTGCATGTGTTTTCTTTAATGGTTATAGAAAACATTTTGAGAAGCTTTGAGTTATTGTTAGGACTAAGGGTTAACTTCCAAAAAAGCAAAATAGGAGGAATGGGGATAGAGGATGATGTATTGGAAAAACTTATCCAAAATATTAAATTATGACTATATGAAAATCTCATTCAAGTACCTAAAAATGCTTATAGGGGTGAACCAAAGAAACCAAAACTATAGCAAGATGTGGTGAAAAAATTAGGAATAACCTTACTAGATGGAAAGGTAGACTACTATGTTTTACTAGTTGTGTATGTCCCATTTTAGTTTGTAATTCAAGTCCTTTCATTATTTTATCCATCCTTCGTTAATGCGTCAAAATGTATATGCAAAGAGATCACAAAAATGTAAAGGAAATTTCTCTAGAGATGGGAGTCTGAGGACAGAAAGATAAATTGGATTAAGTGGGAAAACTTGTGTAAATAAGATGAAGAAGGTGGGCTAGGAATAAGAGACAGAGAAATTTTAACACAACTTTATTAGAAAAATGGAAATGGAGATTAGGAGTGAAAATAAGGGCCCATGGAAGGATGTCTTAGACTCTAAATATGTGTCATAGAGGAACTTAAACGTCAAAAATAAAGAAAATGATAAATCGTGGTGGAGAGGGATGGATAAACTATAGAGAAAAGGCAACAAGCAAGTTGGTTTGATAACAATGTAGTGGGCATAGAAAACAAGATCAAATTTTGGGAGGACAAATAGGTAGAAGAAATGTCGCTCAACTATAGGTTTACTAGATTACACACTATCTTAAGAAAAAAAATACAATAGAATTGGGGGATTGGAAAGATAGCATCTAGGAATTGAATTTGACATGGAGGAGAGACATAGAAAGAACAACAATTTATGAAGGAAATAACAAGTCAGTCCTTTAAAAGACAAAATGGGTATACTTGGGTTTGGAAGGAAGGTGAGGAAGGAATATATACGGTAAGGTTTGCATAACACATACAATAATACAATCTAGGTGGGGGAAATACTAACATGTTAAAATCTTACCAGAGTTTCAAGGCTCTCCCAACTGCACAACACTTCATATGGAGAGTGTTTCCAGATAGGGTACCAACAAAGGTAAATTTTTCGTATAATTGAGTACATTTGGTAACAACTTATGTCAGCTATGGAATAAAAATGAGGAGACTGCTCATTTATTTTTTGGTTGCAAAATAAGAGAGTTTGGGAACAATGTGATAGATGGGTAGGAGTGAGCTTAGTGCATCATAACCACTCTAATGTCAATTTCCAACAATTTCACCTATCAACACCCAATTTTGTTTGAGTAAATGCTTTTTTTTTTGTTAAAAAAAATATAAATATAAAAATATATAAAAAAATAATAAAATAAAATAAATATGTTTTTTATTGATGGTAGATTTTTTTAATTTTAATTATACCATGAAAAAAGAGAAGGGAGAATCTAATTTGTTTTTAATTATCACACCCCTATCATGGGCCTAAATGTTTTATACATATTTTCACCCTACTGATTTGCTATTTACACTCTTCACATGACACGTCAGAAAATGACATTTTATAATTTCTGTTTTTAGACAAGGGTATAATATTAGAAGCAATATTCTTCATAATAATTAGAATAAATATCTTGAATTTATGCTTATGTGATGTGTCTTATCGAGTTTTTCAGTCAAAGAATATATTATTTTAATAATCAGAAGCAAATATTCTTGGTAATATTGTTTTCTAGAGAATGGTACAATTTTAATAATTGGAAGATAATATTCCTCATAATAATTAGAATCAATTATATGAATATTATATTATGATTTGATCAGGATCTTTGTAAGACCCGAGAAATTTAAATAATTAATTAAATAATTATTTAATAAATGTAGGTAGTAGAAGCATTTAAGGCATTTAATGTGGAATGCTATGATGTGAAAAAGTACTAGCTTAAGTGGTTGAGAGTACTTGGTTGTGTGAAAGGACTTATGTTCAAGTCCTAGGTATGCTAATTGTATGTTATTTTAATTGTGCATTATTTTAATGATATGTTTGAATGTGGTTGGTGATAATGTAATCCTAAAATTATAGGAATTATCATGAAAAATGATTAGTTGAGTTGGTTGTGTATTGGCTTTGTGATTGAATGGTTGTGGGTTCAAGCCTTGCTAAGGATGAATTAACTCTCTTTTTGCCAAGTTTTCTTTTGGCATGGATATGAAAGGGTTTAGGAACCCTAGTAGCCAAGAGAGGTAGCTTAGGGGGCTAAAAACATTTTGTTAATGATTATTGAATAACCACTAAGCCAAATTATAATTAAATTCGTTTTAATAGGTTAATGGGATAATTAAGAAAGCATCAACCTTGAGAGAGATGGGAATTAGAGAGAGGGAGGCCTGGAATTTTCGTGTGAACCACTGAGCAGAAGGATCTTAGGGAATTCGAATTGGTGAAACAGAAGAATTGGAGTGGAAGCATTGTTTGGGGTGAAGGCAAAGGTGAAGAGAGCTTTTGGGTTAGAGACACACATCAAATTCGAATTTGGAGCAAGGAATCCAAGTAAGGGGAGTTTTCTTCTATGTTTTTATTTTGTGTTCGAATAACTATGCATTGACATGTAATATTGCATGATTTCCACTCCTTTATGTGTTAATTTTTCGGGAGTTTCTGGGGTTTTCCCCAGAAACCGCCTGACGGCTGAACCCCTACCACCAAGCGACACGTCAGATGTTGTCTTTGTTCTTGGTTCTGGCATGAACCGCTTGGCGGCGATGAATATCTGCCAGGTGGCGCGATGCCGCTCGCGACTATTTGATGTTATTTGATGTAGGAGTCCTTGCGACCTCTGAAAATTTTGCTTTAATCTTTGTATGTGATGATGAATGTTACTAATTGAATGGAATTATGCGATTTAATAATTGATTGACAATGGCGAATGGGTGTTTATGAATTGTGAGAAGGGATGAAAGAGGACAATTGGGAATTTGAAATTCCAGCGGGTAAATGGCATTTATTCTTGGCATTATTCTATACATACTTAATATTAGGATGACGAACGATTTCGGTCTAGTGTGCGGTGAGACGAGACGGCAAGGAGTAAGGGATTCCACATTAAGAAGAAACTGGGAATTTTCTCCACTTCTGATACGTCGCATGACAGTTGTGGATGCGTGGAATGGTGATTCGGGTATTAAACAGTGATGTGAAATTTGGGGAAACGAGAATAGTATGCTTAAGTTGTAATAAACTAAAAAGGTAGAAATGTAAATGATGAGAAATTATAGGCATAGTAGGTGTATTTGGTAGGCAATATGGGTCTAGAATCTAAAACAAAATGAAGGATAATGGTAATTAGGGTTGTAAGAGCTGGGATGGTAAGATTTCGTTGAATGACAGATTGAAAACCTTGGGAGATTTTAATATGGCAGGTAAAGGAATTCATAATAATTGTGCAAATTAATTGGAAAGGTAATTGATGGAAAAGTGTTAGTATCATTGTGGAGCAGGAGTAATAAACTGTTTAATTGTAAGGTATTGGGTTTGGGGTCTATCCCATAGGTTTGATTGGGAGTATTATGATATGTTGAAGTAATTGGTAAAAGCATAGGCCTTGATTAAAGGACTTGATAATTGTGAATAATAGACACTTGAACCATATGAGTGTTTATGATTTGATGAGTGTATTTCTAGATGTTGGGATGGCTTTGGTACGTAGACCAAGCTATGTTAGGTGATAAAACTAGTAGAAATTCGCTACTAATATAGCGCCTAGCGGCACGAGTAGGTGTGTGTGGCGCCTGGCGGCAAGGTATGTTCCGCCAGGTGACAGACCCTGAAACAGTTGGTCTGTCTGGAGCTTGGCGCCTAGCGGCAAGCGAGAATCGCCAGGCGGTCTGCACTGGTTTCGCCTGGCGTCCCCTAGGCTGCGCTAGGCGATAAAGATGCGGTCTATGACTTGTGCGATGTGTTTAAACAATGATGTTATACTTGGATCAGGAGATGTTGTGCCATGAGCGGGTAGGTTCATGGATGGTGTTGAACATGTGATGATATGAGCAGGGAAGTTCATATCCAGTTACTCTCGTGTGGGGATATAAGGGAGGTAGGTTCGTATGTTTCGTGCTCACACTTGAGAGATGTTGCGTGCGGGGAAGTACGTAGTTGGTAGATCACATATGTTGGGCTACGGGCAGGCAGGTCCATAGAGTAGGACTACTAGCGAGAGGTTCGTAGAGTAGGAATAGGAGCGAGGAGGTTCGTAGAGGCAGGACCACGAGCGGGCAGGTTCGTGTGAGCATCATAAATCCTGAATCTGAGGCTAACCATTTGTGTGTTGTGAAGGTTGAAAAGCCTTGGGGATAAGGTCTTGGCCAAGAACAAAATAGAATGAATAAGATGGGTGAAATACTTTTATATTATTTATATCTATTTTATTTTGTGTATAAGCTCATCCTTTATGTTTGTGATTGGCGATGATCGTGTGATTCGTTACACGGGAGCAGATGATGATACAGGTGATGTTGTGGATGCACAGACGATAGAGCGAGGGCTAGCTTGGAGACTAGAGCTAGGGATTTTACCATGTTTTATTTTACCATTGTATTGGATTTTGGAGATTGTAATACTTTTATTACTACTATTTTCATAAATTTGTTTGTGTTGTTTAACATTTTAAATTTTTTCGCGTTTTGAGAATAATAAATGACGACTTTTGAATTTCCATTCTTATTTATTTATTTAATTAAGTAATGTCCAGTAGGGATGTTACAATCTTCGTGTACTAGAAAATATATGATTCTAGTAATTATAGGCAATATTTTGTTAATAACTATAATCAATACCCTCTATATTATGCAACGATTTAATTTCTATAATATGTTTCATCAAGACCGATTCCTTCCTCATGTATTTTATTATAATTAAAGACTAGGATTTCAGTGATATCCCAAGTGCCTATATAAGCACAAAACCTCTCCAATGCAAGACAAAGAAAAAAATTCAAAAAACCTCTCTTCTTTTTTATTACCAGAGCACACACGCAAAATCCTTTCAGTCAGTTTTGCTCTATTCGTGACCATGAAAGATAAATTCTCTTTGCTCCTAATGTTATTCATTTATTGCTCAGGCTCTCTTATAATATCAAATGTATGATCGATTGACCTGTTGTATGACTAAATGTGTTTCGGGTTTGAACATTAGGTGATTTTGGGTTTGGGTTCGTCATTGATATGCTCAACCCTTCTCTTTCCTTTTATTTGGGATGCCATAATCTTGGTCATTAGAAAGGATTTTTCGTAGGCTTTAATTCTCTTTTAAAAAAATAATAATAAAAAATAAATAAATAATTATATTATTTCTTTTATATGAGTATTGAATGTCATGTCAAGTCTTGGACTTGCTTGATAATCAAAACACTCATTCATATGCTTTTAATTCTTTTTTAAAAAAAATTAATAATAATAAAAAATAAAAATTATAAAATTATTTTTGAATATCATGTCAAGTCTCGGATTTACTTGATAATTAAATCTTTTACATGTAGAATCTCGGATTCTCTTGATATTAATAATATATATATATATATATATATATGTATATATATATATATATATGTATATATATATATATATATATATATATATATATATATATATATGTGTGTGTGTGTGTGTAAATCTAGAATTTATCAAATAATAATAATGTCAAACAACTTTTTTTTATAAAGAACTACGTTATCCCTAATTTTCCAAATGGAAATACGTAGGAGCGAGGTACAATTCTCGTCGGGCCAAAAAAATAAAAAAAAATATTTTTGTTTTTAATATTTATTATTTTTGTATGTGTTTTTTTTTTATTTTGTTTGATTTTTCAGGGAACAACAAATATTTTAAGCATCAAATTCTATCTTGCGCACCTAATTAAAGAGGGAACCGTTTTAAGACAGGCGTTGTGGGGTGCTAATACCTTCCCCAAACCTAACCAACTCCCAAATCCATATTTGGTTTCGAAGACCATTCTTTTTTTCTATAGTTTTCCATAATAAACTATGGTGGCGACTCCTATGTACCTTTTAAGTTATTTTCGCCATCCCACTGTGATCTCGGTTGCGACATCACCTAATGGAAATAAATGGAAAATAGAAAAAAGAGTTTGACTATCAATTATATAAGCCATATGAAACCATAAAAATAGAGTAATATTTATTTAAAGAAACGTAGACGTAGACAAAATATTATATTTAGCATAGTTGAACGCATGTCATGAATGAAATATAAACTTTCGAGTGTAACATTCTTGTATTTTGAGTGGTGTCGGTGTCCATGTCAATTATTAAAAACACTATGAAATAGTAAGATGAGTCTATCATGGGTGAGGTTATTAACTAGGTTGGTAAAGCCAAATAGCCACTATGAACATATTAGAGTGAGTTTATAGTGCAGAAAAATAGAATTATCTAGTACAGTATGCAATTACCTACTTGAATCTTTAACAACAAAGTTGAATAGTGTCACTAATTGGAAAGGTTATACTGAGACAACTATACAAGTATTGAACAGAACAAGTAAGGTTCATTGATAGACACATTATACCCAGAGTTGTCTTGTATACATTATCTCATTATCCAAAGCAATTGGGGAACGATGGTATCATATAAGGAGTAATGATTATCTAACTTGAATAAGTTAAAATAGAACAATCATGGCAGCCAAGACATAACTAGATTGACATAGACTCAGTAAGTAAGGGTGGACTATTAATTGGATGCGAGGAATATTAATTGAATTTATATACAAGTTCATAACAAAGGTGGAGAGTAGCATAGTTGGTTAGAACTTTGCCATGGGATTTGGAGGTCTTGGGTTTGACTCTTATGTGCACGTTAGAATAATTATAAATTTTCTATTATTTTATAATTGCTTAGGATGTCCTCATGTGTGTGTTTGAACGTGAAGTATGCCTATAGGAACTTAGCAATTTTAATTGCCACATTTAGGAATATTGTTTTAGTTGCTTTCTTGAATGCAATGAATATGCAAGTACATTGTAATTTTGTGGTGCATGTGGATTAACAAGAAACACATGATGGTTATATGGGTTGGAGTGTTATTTGAGTCTTGGGGGTTGTGAGTTCAAATCTTGGTTAGAAAAAAAAGGGGGGAAAATAAATTCTATTTTTTTTTAGTAAATTCGTGATACACCTAGGGAGGCGAAAAGTTGAGGATTGTAGGGAGCTCTAGGTACACAATTGAGGATGAGTTTCGCAAATCATCCTCAAACAGATGGACAATCTGAGAGAACTATTCAGTGGGCTTGTGTACTGGATCATTTGGGTAGTTGGAGTGAGATTTTATCCTTGGTGGAGTTCACGTATAATAATAGTTACCACTCTAGCATTGGGATGGCACCATATGAAGCTTTGTATGGAAGAAGGTGTCAAACACCATTGTGTTGGTATCAGAATGGAGAATAGGTGACCATAGGACCAGAGTTGTTGCAGCAAACTACGGAGAAAGTTAAGTTGATCTAAGATCGAATGCGAGAAAACTCAAAGTAGACAGAAGTCATATGCTGATAAGAGAAGAATATCACTTGAATTTAAGGTGGAAGATCATGTATTTCTCCGAGTGACTCCGACAACTAGTGTCCGAAGAGCAATCAGATCAAAGAAGTTGACACCGAAGTTTCCTGGGCCATATTAAATTCTCAAGAGGATTGGTCCAGTAGCTTATGAGATTGCGCTGCCACCGCAATTGGCAAACTTGCATAACGTGTTCCATGTATCGCAACTGAGGAAGTACGTCTTTAATCCTACGAATGTGCTAGAGGAGGATGAAGTTTAGATTAGAGAAGACTTAACCCTAGACGCTGGGCCAATGCAGGTGCTAGATGTGCAAGTCAAAAAGCTTCGAGGGAAAGAAATTTGTACTGTCAAGGTGCTTTGGGATTTGGGATGAAGTAACAAAAGAAGCAACTTGGGAATTGGAAGATAACATGAAGTCATATCCGTATATGAATCCTGGTAAGTACAATTTTCGAGGGCGAAAATTCTTTGGGTTGGGGAGAATGTAAGACCCAGGAAAATAATTATAATTCTAAGGGATAATTGGATGCGAGGAATATTAATTGAATTGATATACAAGTTCATAACAAAGATGGAGAGTAGCATAGTTGGTTAGAACTTTGCCATGGGATTTGGAGGTCTTGGGTTTGATTCTTTTGTGCACGTTAGAATAATTATAAATTTTTTATTATTTTATAATTGCTTAAGATATGCTCATGTGTGTGCTTGAACGTGAAGTATTCCTATAGGAACTTAGCAATTTTAATTGCCACATTTAAGAATATTGTTTTGGCTGCTTTCTTGAATGCAATGAATATGCGAGTACATTGTAATTTTGTGGTGCGTGTGGATTAACAAGAAACACATGATGGTCATATAAGTTGGAGTGTTATTTAAGTCTTGGGGGTTGTGAGTTCAAATCTTGGTTAGAAAAAAAAAGGGGAAAATAAAGTCTTATTTTTTTTAGTAAATTCATGATATGCTTAGGGAGGCGAAACATTCAGGAGAAGTGAAAATGTGAAAATGGGAAACTGAAGGAAAATTATGCAGTACAACAATAAGTTTTTTATTTTATTTATTTTTTTCATAGCCTGGTAAGGGAAAGTAGAGGGTCATTTTTAGCTAAGTTAAAAATTGGAATTTGGGGCTTGGGAGAGAGGAAGAAAAACATAAGTTAAGAGCAAAGAAAAGAGGAACTGCAGAAATTACTGGAGGTAACGGTGGACTGAGAGTGAAATAGGGTAGATCAAGTTAAGGTGATCACATTTCAAGAATTCTAGGTAAGGGGAGCTACACCTTGTATCTATAGTTATTTATTTATATGATGAATGTATTGTATATGAGATAAGAAGTGTTTATCCTTGTGGTAAAAGAATGTTGGGTTTTTCGTGTGAGAGATGCTAAATCATTTTCTTGATATTACATGATTATGTGTTGAGAAATGATTGTAAATTGATTTATGGAATGAAGGAATTGTGAAATGCATCTTTGGGTTATGTTTTGGTGTAAGGAGGTGTTAAGTCGTGTTCTCATTATTAGTACCATTTGAAAATATGGAATTATAAAAGGGTAATTTTGTTCTTATGGATGGAGATGATAACAAGTTTCTTTAATGGTTGAAGTCATGGTGGTAGTGTTGTTTGGGATTAAGTTTATAGATAAGAACAGATTTTTTTTTTTTGTCTACAATTGCTGTCAAATTTTTGTGGTGAATTTGAGATGAGATAGATGGAAAAATTTGTTTTTAAGGATGGGATTAAGATGTTTAATCTAATTACTTTAATTTTTGATTTGGATGAATCAATTGGGAAATTAGGGATTTTGATATTCATCTTGTTACCATGTGAATTTATTTGAGGTTGGGGAAATGGTTGTAAATATAACTTGTTTTCATTGGAGTGTTAATTATGGTTGAGGTAAGCATGATTTTATATGGGTTTTTGGTTAAGGCTACGGAATTTTGTGAAGTGTTGGACGTTGGTGGTAAGTTGATTAGAAATTTTGTTTAAAGTATTTTATGAACTGGATTTTATCATTTAGAAAAGTATAGGTGAAATGTTGCATGGAATAAAATTGTTTTGTTGTTTTTCTTCAGTATATGGGGAATCCATGGTGTAATAGCAATTGGAGATGTTTTCTTATGATGATGAAATTATGATTTGTGTTAAAGTACTATGAATTGGTTAAATTTCGGGTCTTGGATAAAGTTAGTGGAGTGAGTATGGTTCCTAAGGGTATTGTTAATTTAGGTTCAAGTGTAGTAAGATTTTATGAGTTTATTAAGAATCCATCAGTTGTGTCAATGCTTGGGTGAATTTTAGTTCTTGGTTTGCCTCTTTCATTTTTCGAAGTCAAATCAACAGGTTGTTGTAAAATACCCTAGTCACTTGTGGAACTCACTATTTTGACTCTTGCGCATTCGAAGCCAAATCTACAGGTTGTGGGAGAATCCACTGGTCACTTGTGGGATTCGTTGTTTTGACTCTTGTATATTCGAAGTTAAATTCACAGGTTGTGATCCACAAGTCACTTGTAGAGCTCATTGGTTCGCATTTTTGTTTTCTACAGCTAAATCCATAGGTTGTGGAAAACTCCACTGGTCACACGTGGAACTTACTATTTTGTTGTCGTGGTTTGTTTTAACATGATGTTGGTGGTAGTTAAAAAATGTGTTGTTTATGTATTATTTAGTGCAGAATTGTTGGGTAAATTGTATGTTATTATCCTTAAGTGTAAGGGAATAATGCTTGGGGTTATGCTAAGATAATGATTTATGATTAATCTGATGATGATGCGACACGATATGATTTAATTGCATGATGAGTCGAGGTATGTTTGATCATGTGTTGAGGTATGATATGTATGGGTGTACATATGTGATGAGACACTATGAACTCTTTAATAATTGTAAAGCCATGATGGTTTCTTTACCTAGAGGACTTTGTCGAGTCAGGATAAAGGGGTTTCATTCCCTTGTAAGTCTTTGGCATGAGCTTAGCAAGAGTGCTCCACCCAAGGCTTTGTCGAGCGGGTGGAGTTGTTGCTAGTAAGTCTATGGAAAGCAGTGGAATGGACTTTTCCTAGAGGCATTGGTGCGTAGAAAAGGTATAATGGTTAGCTATGAGAGAATGTAATACCGTTAAATATTACTTGGTAGTAATATTTTGATGAGTTTAAGTTGTGGTGTTGAGAACATGTGTTGGTGGTGTTTTTCTTTATGAATGAGTTTTGTTACATCATAATTTGCTACATGAGTTACATGTTAATATGTCTATTATATGATGTGATACATGGTTAACTCACCCTTGCATGTCTGTGGATGTGGTTTCCACCTGCGATGATTGTATGACTTGCGTTATACGGGAGTAGAGGTTAATGCAGATACTGCTGGAGAAGCTTAGCTGTGAGGAGTTCGTGGGGAAGCTTTGGGAAGTTGTATTTTAACCTTTGAAGAGGTTTCTTTGAAATAAAATGTAATAGTGTAGTGGTTTTTGAGTTTTTACATGAAGGATTTGATATTTAACCTCATCGAACGATTTAAGTTATTTGATTATATGAGCTATGTTTTCTCCTTGATGAATAAAGAGGTTGGGTGAATCTTTTACCAGGTGTTTTTCTTAGATGAAAATAATGGTGAAAATTCCTATCTTATACGATGGTATCGAAGGTTGTGCTTCATGTAAAAAAAATATCTTACACGTGACATCTTGAAAGGGGTGTTACACAAATGGTCCACTAACCCTCTACTACTAGGAGTGTTGAGCTTCTACCTCTCCATGACTCTAGCCTTCTACACCAAGGCTGCAAAATCCTTGATGGAGAGTGGATCCACCATCAAGCGAATGTCTCCTGGGAGACTGTTCTCAAATTTACTGCATCACCACTCCTCATCTAGCAGCATGGTGTAGAAACGACCGAGGTGTTTGAACTTCTCTACATATTTTGCCACAGATTTGTTTCCCTGAGTCAGTTGGAGGAACTCCACCTCCTTAGCGTATTTCACACTATCAGGGAAGTACTCAGAGAGGAACTTCCTCCTAAATGCTTCCCATGTGATTGGCCCTTACTTCTCTCCCATAATAGACTTCATGCTAGCCCACCAGTTTTCTACCTCTACAGTGAGCATGTACACTACAAAGGCAAGCCTGCTCTTCTCTTGGCACATCTTGGCATCAAAGATCCTCTCCATGTCCTTCAGCTACTGGTCTATGACATCGGGACTGGTTTTGCCATTGAACTTGGCTAGGTGATGCTTCAGAAAATCCTCCAAGCTCCACTCCAAGTGCGGAGGTTGAGGTTCAAGGTCGTAGACAGGGGCAACGGTCCTACTCTCCTCTAACTATCAGAGGGCCTCCATATGTTGCCTCTGAGCAGCCTCAGAAGCCACTCTTACAGCCTTCATCTGCAGCATAACCAACTGCTGCTGCTCCAAGGATGTCTCATGTCACTGCATAGAAGCTTCATGTTGCTGCATCATAGCATTACTTTGTTGGGTCAAGGCTGCCACCATGGCCTCTATCGCCCTTGCGATATCTGGTGCATCGCTCTGAGGGGGTTGAGGATTTACGCGAGGGGGTGCCATATGACTAGGCACACAAGAAAAACCATCAATCAAACTTGAGTAGACGAGAGACTTAGCTAGCAATACTAGGAAGACACAACGAAAATGAAGCAAGCACACAAGTCCACAGACTATAAGGAATGACTGCTCTGATACCATAAATGTAACGTCCCATTTAATAGATAAATCTAATTAAATAAAACATCGCATAGAATATAATATTCAAAGGGGCACGAGACTTAAAGTATAAGGATTTTACATCATCCAATTACACTTAGAGGAAAACAAAGGCACTTCACAATGCTCGAACAAAAATAAGAGTTTCAACGGATATCCAAAGGCTTGCCCACAAGCAGGGGATTACAAAATAATGAAGACACTTCATACGTGGGCTCAACAGTGAGCCCAATACCAAACCATGCCCAACTAAGCTGTAGCATTTTCGTCGCCACTACAATCACCAGGAGTTCCTATATCTACTCACACTAAGGGATTGATGATCATTGCAAAAACGAAAAACCACACAAGAAGACAACACAAACAAGAAGGGTAAGCTAGAGTGAAAAGGTTTTTATCATACAATTAAGCATACAATTTAAAAGTCAAGAACACATAAATCAACCAAGCATGTGATAGCAAACAACAAGACTCTAAGACTCAATTTATTCGGATACATATAATCGGTCGGATTCACCAGATGCTTGCACTTATGGTGGCCTCTACTGCTCTGCAGGGCCATTGCCAATGGGTTTCACCCTACCATGCACAAGGTTAGCCTTGAAACATCTAAGGCCATTATCCTGCCAAAGACTAGGGCCTCTTGCTACTCTCACCACTTGAGTCAGTCTGTTCTATGTGAGACTAACTGACTCTTTAGAGTTTCAGGATGCAATCCTTACTTGAACCCTTACCTAATTATATACACTACGTCACCACCATGAAACCTTACCAAGAGGTCCATGGAATTACGTCCATCACACAAGGCACCACCATGAGATCTCACCAAGAGGTTCATGGAATTACGTCCATCACACAAGGCACCACCATGAGATCCACCAAGAGACTCATGGAATTACGTCCAACTCATACCATAGCCATGTCTCACCAACCAACCATAGATTTATCATGTATAATGACTTATACCAATATCCAACCAATCACCCCATCATGTTTCATGAATTCATTCATACCAATCTCATCAATTTAAAACCCAATATATCACATAGAGCATACATGACATCATACTTGAAATGTTTAAAGCACACAAATCATCCAATCATGTGAAACACACCCATGTACAATCAACTCTGTAAATCTCGCTCAAGCTAAAGAGCTCTCGCTCAGGCGAGAGGAACCCCTCACTCAATCTACTAGCTCTCGCCTAGACGAGACTACAAACAGAGGTCATGTCGAGGTCTCATTCAAGCTAGCCCATCTCGCTCAGGCGAGACTACTCTCGCTCAGGCGAGTGGCCTTCGCTTAGGCGAGCCCTCGAAACAGAGAGGGGGTGAGTTGTTGTTGTTCTCGCTTAAGCGAGAGCTTTCGTTTTGGACAACCTCTCAGCTCACCTGGGCAAGTTCAATAGAAGCTTACCTGCTCTCACTCGTGCAGCCACCAGATTCAATCAAAGAAATGCACCAAATAGTATTCACACAATCACAACAACATTTGAACATTTAAGAACACGGAAATAGATAGTCCAACAAAAGGCACAATAATCATAAAGACATGAAACCCTAGCTTACCTTACCTTGGTTAAACGCTAACTCGAAGAGAATGAGATCCTTAGCGGACTAGCACCTAAAGCACGAGCAGCTAACGGAACTGAAAATAGCATATAGGTGAACGAAGATGAGGCTATGATAGAGACTAGTGTGGAACCAAAACTTGGAAACAGAAAAGGAACACAATGGAGCTTGAGATTCAAGTCCTACTCACCCAGAAGTAGAGTTCGATTACCCCATAGAGGAACTAGCTCAAACCCTAACAAAGCTCTAAAAAGAAAGAACGGAGAGTTTAAGAAGTGAGTTGATTGTAATGTGAGAACAGAATGGAAAACGAAGAGGCCGAAAAGAAGTCTTTGGGGTGGGTACCCTATGGACCGGTCTTAGGCCCAACAAACAAGGTTAGGCCCTTAAGCATTAGGGTAATAAAAAGTGGACCTTACACTTTACATTACAATTTTATCCTATTTAACTCTTTTTTTTTTCATGAAACGTTTACTTACTAATTTGAAAATATAAATTAATAAAATACAAAAGTTGGTTAAATGAAAAATATTAAAAAAAATTATAAGATATTTTATAATAGGAAACATAACTAAAATAAAATAAATAATATAAAAAAATAAAATAAGTTATATAGTCGAAAATACAGCATATCATTCCAAATATAATCCATTTAAAAAACTTCATAAGAATATATATATATATATATATATATATATATATATATATATATATATATATATATATATATATATATATATATTTTTTTATTTTTTTTTTTTTTT
>Ga0214545_1000248_pt1 | contig 75711 bp, 30 predicted proteins | sample CNSS4metaG_FD_160064 | JGI IMG/M metagenome (GOLD analysis project Ga0214545, IMG submission 160064) | Root nodule microbial communities from cowpea collected in UCLA plant growth center, Los Angeles, California, USA - CNSS4 | ecosystem: Host-associated > Plants > Roots > Nodule | place: USA...
GGCAAACCTTCATCCAGTGTTTCATGTCTCGCAGCTGAGGAAGTATGTGTTCGACCCGGCCCACGTGTTGGAAGCTGAGGATATACAGATCAGGGAAGACCTCACAGTGGAAGTACCACCCATCGCTCTTGAGGATAGCAAGGTTGAGGAACGCCGTGGAAAAGTCGTTAGTCTTGTTAAAGTCATCTGGGATCGGAGGACGGGTGACTCGACTTGGGAGCTAGAGGAGGACATGAGAAAATCACATCCACATCTGTTTACCTGGTGAGTCTTTATTTTCGAGGTCGAAAATTTTCTTGTTGGGGAGAATGTGAGGCCCCCTTTTATTTTCTGCCCTAAAGTTAGTGGCCTGCCCTTGTAAGTGGGCCTAAGGCCGGCCCAACGTATAAAGTCTTTAGGTCTGCCCTAAACCTAACGTACCTTACCATTTCCAGAAAACTTTGCCCTTGCCTTGAGCTGCAGCCGTCACCCCTCCGCTAGGGTTTCGTCTGACTGTCACGTAAGCTAAAGGGACTTCTACTCCATGTAAGTGCCTCTCTCAGTCGTACTGATTCCCTTTTCGCTATCTTGTTTCGTATTTTCGGTTAAAAGCCCCGTTGACTCAGTTTCCCTGGTTCTATTTCGTTGTCCTGCCAGTTCTGCGAGCCATCCTTGAGTTGGTGCACCCCGAGGTCCCGTGTCGAAGCTCCGTTAGCCCTCTTCCAGGTACGGAAAGTTAGAGTTCTTAGTTTCCAGTTTTTTTGGACGGTGTTTGAGTTGGTTGCTGCTTGTATGGTTTAATCTTTCGTTTTGATGCGTGAGAACATTTTGTATGTTTGGTTGGTTTGGAAACATGGCTGTTCCAGATGAACCAGTGCCGAGACCTGTAAATCTCGCCCAAGCGAGTCAGTCTCGCCTAGGCGAAATGAAACAGGGAGCTCGCCTAAGGCTCCTGCGCGAAAGGTCGCCCAGGCAACCCGCTCGACGTTTTGAGCGAGCGAGCATCTTGCCCAAGCGATAGGGGTCTGGTCTAAGCGAGATCCCGCGTTGCTCCCTGCTTCCCCTTTTGAGCCCTCGCCTAGGCGAAAGGGGGCTCGCCTGAGCGAGCACATCTCGCCTGAGCGAGACCCCTCAGCCTGAGCGAGGGATTGGGCGAGGCAGTGCGCTGTTTGGGTGTTTGTTTATTCTTGGATGATTGATATTGGGTTATGTGTGAATTGTATGATGAGAAACATGTATATAATGGAGTATTATGCGTGCTTGGCATGAATCACGAATTGTGTATGACGGGTCTAGTATGAAAGTTGGCATGTGAAATGAATGAGAGGTGTGGAACTAAAGGAACATGGTATTAATATGAAATGAGGCCCTAGACTCATGGGGTGGTGATGATCAGTAGTATGGATTCGAAATATGATGGGCATGAGGAATTAATCTCAGGGGTTGGTGTGGAAATGTAAATATAATTTAATGTCTTCTTACTACTATTTTATGAATGTTTGTCCGTGTCAGCGTGTAATTCCTTGGGGTCTCTAGGTGAGACCTCCGGGGCTACGCTTCAGTGGTCGGGACGTAATTCCATGGCCCCTGTTAATGGGTGTCCATGGTGGTGCCCCATCTGTATAACTAGGTAAAGATTCAAGGTAAGGTTGCATCCTGACACTCTGAGGAGCCAGTTAGTCTCACCTAGAGCAGACTGACTCCTGTGGTGAGAGTAGCAGGAGGCCTGAAATCCAGTAAGGGCTAACCTTGTGGTGAGGGAAATTTGATTCATCATAACACTTGTATTACATAGCTCAGGATCGAGCAGCTCAGGGTCGAGCAGGGGTATCCACCACAAGTGCAAACATCCGATGAATCCGACCAAGTTATACATATCCGGATGAGTCGAGTCGAGTCGTAGTGTATTGAATGAAGAGTCATAACATGCTTGATTGTTATATGGATATGAGATTATGATAATGTATTTGACTATATGATGAATATGTGTTGGCTCTAGCTTACCTGTTTGTTTGTATGGTTGTATTGTATGTGGTTGTTCTTCTTGCGATGATCATCAATTTGATTGATGGGAGCAGATGGGCGAAGTTCTCGTGGTCAACAAGGGAATGGCGAGTCCGCTGCTTAGCCATCTGGGCTGGAGTTGTTTTACTCACGACTTCTTTAGGGCTACGACCCCTGTATCGTTTTATGCTTCCCTACTCTGCACTCTTTGTGAGAATTGTATCTGGTTTATGTTGGCATCGTGGTGTGCCCAGGTTGTAGGGGTTGTGTTAAGGACCCCAAGACTACGCTACTATACTTTTATCACGTGACGTTTCCTTTAATTTCGTTAAATAATTAAATGGGACGTTACATTTTTCATATATTATTATCATAAATAAAAATATTATAAATATTTATGAATTGAAAAAAAAAATATTAAAATATATTTGATTTAGAAAATTTAATATTTAATTTAAAAAAATATACATTGGATACAAACATGTATTCGGATATTGAACCATTTGTAACTGGATACAAATGTGGTAAGTGGAAAATTGGAACCAAATACAAATGTGTGCATTAGGAATCTTGTTAAGACCTCGAGTCCATGGCTATGAGTGTAACAACGACGTAATTTTTTTCACATATAATAGCATGGACAATAAGAATAGTGTGGTAATTTGCTATATTTATTCCTCAAATCTCTTCAAAAAAGGGAGATCGATTTATATAGTAATCCCGCAATTATTCGCCTTTTCATCGCTGCCTTTCGCCAAAAAAGAATAACTGTTTTTCCCTCTATTCATGGCTTTTAATTCTACTTCTACAGTCTTTCCTTATATGTGAACAAGCCCTTAGTGTAAAACACTTTAAATTTTGAGTTATATGGTGAAAAAAAGTTTAACTATGTATAGTTATTAAGCACTTTTTTAGTCAAATGATTGAAATATTTTCAAAAAATGTTGCAAGTTAAATAAAAATAAATTAGATACTTTTAATTATAGTTTTCATTTTATTAGAGCTTATTTTAGTTAATAACGATATTAAAGAAAACATTTTTAAACACCCACTTAACATTCATTATTTTTTATATTATTTATAGTATATCACTACAATATTTATACTTTTTTACTTGTTCAATATATTATAATATGCATTAGGTGTGTCAATCACATGTTATTCTATCAGTTAAAAAGTAACTACAATTTGAATTTTAAAAAAATAATAATTCATTAGGTTCTAATCATATAATAAAATATTTGATTTTTATTTTCAACTTATTATAAATTTAGTGCTTTCTCTGATTTAATAAAATATTATTTTTATTGAAAATAGCATTATTTGAATAAAATTATTTCAAAAATAACATTTATTCGAAAAATATAGAGCTAGTATTTGCTATTATGGTCAACGTACTTACATAAGTCCACAAGCAAACCACGTGGTCTAGTAGTTCTTGTATCGGAAACACTGCGTAGTGTTTCCTTCGAACACTGAACAAACAATATGCGACAGTTTACCCACCAAAGTTGACAGAGGTTGAGTTGAATTCAGATTCAACATATGAGTATTCGGCGTATAACCATTTTAGTTATTAACTTATCAAATAGGTTATTCATATTGCGAGTTAACACGGATAAGTTAATTAGATATTGATTATTGCAAGTTAACATTATTGGTTATTCGACATCAAATTTTATTTTGAAAGAAAATTACGATTACTTTTATTTTTATTTTTAATAAATGAAATACATATATTAGAACTTTAGTAAAAATAAACTCGTGTTTGGTTTTGATAATTATTTTTTAATTTATGGTTTTCTAATGTTTATTATTATGTTTCAAATAAAATTGATCGTATTAAAAAAAATATAAAAATATATATATATATATATATATATATATATATATATATATATATATATTAAGTTTTATTAAGATTGAATATGGATAAGTTTCAAAAATTAAATTCAAACTAAACTACTTTGGTCCATATAAACCTAATTTTGTTGATTCTAAAATACGGTTACCTGGTTTAGTTCATTTGTTTCTAACACATACCCGCATATTTGTAGAGTCATAAAACACGTGTTCACGCCTAATTGTTGTGTAGTGTTTTTGTTGGAAATAGTGAAAATTCAAACTAATATAGAGTGGAAAATGAGGTACCAGCATTAACAATCAGTGGTTCTCTTAATTTTATTAATTTTTATCTTTTGAAGTGCAAAAGTAAACTAATTTTAATTTGTAAAATTATTCTCTTCCTTTGTCTTTTTCTCACTCTTATTTTATATTTTGTTCTAAAAGCTTTTATGAAAAATCTTTTGTACTTACGCTTAACATGACATGATATGTTATTTAACCATTCTTTTTCTAATATATATATATATATATATATATATATATGATTAAGTCAATTTTTATTTAGTACATAAAAAAAATCAAGCCAATTATTTAAAAAATATTTTGGTAGCATTCCTCTCTTGCTTGCAATGGGAGATAAAAATTTCAGCTAATAAAAGCATATACCTTCTTTTTTTCAATGCTAGAAATTCCGGCAATAATAAAAATAAGTTAAGAGATGATACAATTGTAAAGTTTAAAATATAAAGAATTGTAAGATTTAAAAATAGAATAAATTTACTGATATGGAAACTCATTAGAAAATGAATAATAACATTTCATTATACACGAACTGCATCTATTAAAATTGTAGTTAATTAAACGTGAGAAACTTAAATATAGAATATCCAATCAAACACTTTGTTTATATATTATATATTGTTGGAATATGAAGTATTATTGGATAAATGATTTGAAATTAATTTATTTAAAGATTATTGTTGAAAAAAATAGAGTTATTAGTGAAGTCATTATAACTTATTTAAAGATTATTTGTAACACTTAATTCACTTTGAATAGTAATTAATATAGGGACATGCACACATATCCCTTAAGCTTGGATTTTTAATAGATACTTATTTCACTCATTACTCTAGTCTTTTATATAAGAAGAAAGAGTTTTATTATTTTGTAAGATTTTATAAATTTGAATACGTAATACATAATTCGTATATAGATGTGATTAGGGATGGTGATAATATTTGTGTTCATTGGTATTTGTGGTGAATAATTAATATCTATAAATATTTATTACTTGTGGATAATGAGTAGTGAATATTTTAACAATAATTTATAAATAGATCGAGTGTGAGTATTATATTACTTGCAAGTATTCATTATTAAAAAGAATTAAAATTTAACTTATATTTTATTAAATTTAATTTAATTATAATTAAAATATGATTTATATTTAATTTAATTTATATTTTATTTTATATTATTCGTTAATTTTATTTTAAAAATTTGTAAAATATATTTTTTTAATATGCATAAATATTTACAAGCATCTGCTAATTTTAAAAGACCTGCAAATATTTTTTAAACAAGTACTTGCATAATAATAGGTAAATTATTTTGTTAATTCCAAATCCAACCGAGAAGTTGTGGTGCCTAAATATGATTACATCTATATTTATAGGAGGCATACTCATATATGAATCTTCACTAGACGTTCGACAACAGGGGTGGAAGACATGTTCATATAGGAATTATTACCAGAGATTTAACCACAAAGCTATAACTATGTTTACATGAGTATAGGAGATTTATTTGTATAAAAAATTGCACTGAAGATTCGATCATAGATAGAAATGTTCCTACATCCACACAAGTGTGAGAGATGAATTTAAATAGAAAATTAAAATGAAGATTGAACTATAAGATTATGGTGGCATTCACATAAGAATGGAAGATGCGCGCAAATTCCACAAGAAATTTTGCTATAACTCTGTGGGAGACATGCTCATACAAAACACTGTTCCAAATCACTTATTAATGAATGTGTCCACATAGATGTGGAAAATGTGGTCGTGTAAAAATTTGAAACAGGTTCAACCACATAGATGTAAATCTAATTACTCTTATATTTAACAAAAATTGAATATTTATTTTCACAAAAAGGTTCAGGAGTGAATTTATTCATGTGGTCAAGAAATGTATTTTACATCATCACCATATAAAAAAAATGGTAAGTTCTATCTCGATAGGATTATGAAACAAAAAATCATAAATCTGATAAAGAAATACCAGTACAGTAGCTATAACTCTTTGAATGTAGTAGGAGAAGATAGAAAGAAGGATACATAAGTTTTATCTAAAAGAAAAAATAAATAAAAAAAAAAATTAGGAGTGGGGTTGAAGTCTCTTGAACATGATTGGAGAGTGTTGCTTCAAATCGCAGACATGTAAGCTCACTCACCTTCCTCACTTCTGAGTCACGACTCGTTTCGCCTTCAATTTTCGAAAGCGATGTGGGACAAATGAGTTTGGTAATCACAATAGTTATATACCCTATATACAACAATATGCATAAGTTATAACATAACACACGTGATGGCCGTTAAACTCACCACTATGCAGCAGTTCAAATGTCCAAATCCCTTTTTCATTTATATTGTTGCTTCAAATGGCCGTTAAACTCCCGCCATCCCATGAACTTAACGCCGTTAATTAGGCACCACCACCACCTCACCAACAACCCATACAAAATATAAAGCCCACAAAACCTTCATACATACAACCTCATTACACTTCCACAATACACCTCTCCCTCCCTATAAACGCTGCCGTTTTCACTAACAAACTTGGCTCATCTTTTGGAGTTGGAGGAGCCCTTGCATCTTGCAATTTCATTTCACCATTCCAAGGTTTATCACTTTTCATCATTTTTCATTCCATTCTTTGCTGCAACAATTTTTACATAGCTTCTGTTTTTAATGTTTTTCAATCACAATTCTAATTTCATTGGTGTGATCCTGTCAGGCTCCTACCAGGAAATAGCTACAAACTCGATCTGGGATTGGTATATCATTTATTCTTCCTCTTAATAAGGTACGTGTTAATTAATTTGATTTTGGTACCAACCATTGAGTAAAAGCAAAGGGAACACATTGCTGATTACTGAACCATTGTGCTTTTTGGTATCTGATAATAAATTGATAGATGACGTTATACTTGTATGACAGAAAATTGTGAAGGTGACATTGAAACAGTGAAGGCAAAAAGTTTTTAATTAAATAGCTGGATAGATATTTTAAGAAAAGTGTATGTTTAATTTAATGATATTAAAGTAGAATACCACGCTGGAAATGGCTGTGGGTTTAATTCGTTCGTTTCAGAAAACTAAACTTCAAATTCTGCACTTTGATGACTCTTTTTTGACAGAAAAAATGGGAGAGATGTCAAACTTTCAATTGGGGGTGATTGGTGCACTATTTCTCTCTGTGGCTTCTTCTGTTTCCATTGTCATCTGCAACAAAGCCTTGATGAGCAATCTTGGCTTTCCTTTTGGTGATAATCATTTTTAGTCCCCTCTTTAAAAATCATTTAATTTTGGCTATCAATGTTCAAATTTATTAACATTTACATATCTCATCGCTCTAACTTTGAATTATGTTTCCTTTGGACCAGCCACAACACTTACTAGTTGGCATCTGATGGTAACTTTTTGCACCCTTCATGCGGCTCAACGCTTGAATCTGTTTGTGACCAAATCCATTGACTTCAAAACAGTGATGCTCTTTGGTATTCTGAATGGCATCTCCATTGGATTTCTCAACTTGAGTCTTGGCTTCAATTCCATCGGATTCTACCAGGTTTCACCTAAATATTTTACTGCTACACAATAGTATCATGTTAAACTGAAGGATACATGTTATGTTCGTACTTATGTTGTCTTCTGAATCATTCATTCTGCATTTATTAATTTTACCTTATGGAATGGTTATTCTGCAGATGACAAAACTTGCGATCATACCATTCACTGTATTGTTAGAAACTATTTTCCTAAAGAAGCAGTTCAGGTAATTGAAAGAACTTTTAAGATTGTAATTTTTAAATTAAACAAAGTTCATGTGTTAATGTAAAGTCTTGTGCTCACACATGCAGCTCTAAAATAAAATTCTCTCTATTCCTATTACTTGTGGGAGTTGGCATTGCCTCAATCACAGACCTTCAGCTCAATTTTGTGGGAACCGTTCTTTCACTTCTAGCAATCATAACGACATGTGTTGGCCAAATTGTATCCTTCATTGCTCAATGCTTAATCTTCCAGTCGCAGCATGTAATTATTGTCATCATCGATTAATTATGATGGCTTAAACTTGATCATTAGTTATCTTCATTAAAGCTTAGGAAAATCTGATATATTTGGATTCTTAACTCAGTGCTCAATTTAGCTGACCAACACAATACAAAAGAAGCTTAATGTCTCTTCCACACAGCTGCTCTACCAATCTGCTCCATTCCAAGCAGCAATTCTTTTTGTTTCAGGCCCTGTTGTGGATCAAATGCTCACCAAGCAAAATGTTTTTGCCTACAAATATTCTCCTATTGTGTTGGTAATATTAAATCCATACCCTCACCTTCTCATATATTTAATATACGTATATGTGTATTCATATCTGATACATATTTATATCTGATATTTTAGAGTACTTTATTAAAATTTAAGAATGTACAGATCAATAATATTTTTATGATAATAATTTATAAAACTTTACGTTAAAATATTTAATATATTTAATTTTAATTTGAATTCCCACGTTATAATCATATATTTATAATGTTTTTATGAATTTTTATATATTTTTTAATATACATTTATCGTATATCATTTTTTTTTTAAATCAGCGAATTAGATACACAAATCATATTTATGTACCATATCTTATTTGTCGGAAACCATAAAAATGTAACCATTTTTTTCTTCTAACACATTTTTTTTTCATGAATTCAATGATTAATTCAGGCATTCATCATCTTGTCCTGCTTGATAGCTGTATCTGTGAACTTCAGCACATTTCTGGTCATAGGCAAAACATCTCCCGTAACTTACCAAGTACTAGGGCATCTCAAGACATGTCTTGTTCTTGGATTTGGGTACACATTACTGCATGATCCATTCACTGGAAGAAACATTCTTGGAATACTCATTGCAGTTTTTGGAATGGGATTGTACTCTTATTTCTGCACTGAGGACAACAAAAAGAAACAGTTAGCTAGCGACCTCCCATTGTCTTCTCAGGTTTCTTTCTCCCCTATTCTCTTTCTAAATCTTTTATGACAAGTTTCTCAAAAATTCATTTTTATACAATATCCTTATAATGTTTATATTCAAAACTAATAAAGAAAAAAAAAGAGGTTAAATACTTTTGCATCTTGTGAAGTTCATAAAATACTAAATACTTAATTTTTACCATAATTGTTGTAAGATTTTATTCACTTTCTACTCTTTACCTATAGGTGAAAGACAAAGACAGTGCAGCAGTTTTGGCAGGAAAAAACGTGGGAAACCAAAAGGAGGAAAATGATGAAGTTAAGAAATTAAGCAAGGATTCTGTTATTTGAATGAACAGGGTACATGTCTTTTTCAGATTTGGTATATTTTGGGTTTCTTCAATTTCTTGTAGGGAACTTGTAATAAGTATAAATCAAATTTGTTTAATAAGTTTTTCGTACCAACCGTATATTCCTTCAGCTACAGGAAATTCAAATTTCATAAAATTGTAATTCCTTTTTTCTTCAATAGAAAAGGTAGACATCAATCATTTTTTGTGATTCACAATAGCTATGTATGTTCTTCTCAATAACAATCACTCAAGGAAGCTGTTGCTTTCTATTTTATTATCTTCAGTGTTTATTAATCACACGTCTGTGCTGTGATAAATATCCAAACTTTGTGTGCTTAGTTAGAGGACTCTACTCATTCCTTGGTGTCTTAGAACCACGTTAATTATAGAGAGAAATGAATGAATTTGAATTTTTTTGCTGGTTTTGTGTGTGTTATTTCTCGACTGTAGTTTCATAATACACTGATTATTATTAATTTCAACGTTTTAAAATATATTAAAAAAATATTTAAAATAATGTCCAGTAGAAGACAGCACTAAAAAAATCAATAGAGAATCTGAACTCGAAATGAATGTTTATTTCATATGACTAAAATTTATAATAAATATTTTTAAAATAAATAAATAAATTGTATAATAATATCTCTTTAAAATATTATTCAAGATAATTATTTTAGTTTAATTATATGCAAAGGCATTTTAAGTTCTGCTGAAAAAATAGAATTTAAACGTGAGAACATAACATTCTTTACACGGTTTAAGTCACATGTTCAAACTTGGAGTATTCGGAATTTTCTTATTGAGTCTATAAAAAAAACTAAATTAAATATTTTTTTACAAAATAAAAACTAATTTGAATATGCATTAAAGTTTTGCCAACTTATTATGGCGTACCTTTATAGCCATCGTAATTTGTATGTGAAAGGTGAGGTGAAACACAACACATCATCCCTTTTTTTTTTATGAACGTTATTCAAAAGTGTTATAAAAGTTGATTTACGAGTGTTTGAAAGTTTAACTCTTACACTGATTTAACTTGACCTCAATATAAATAAAGTTTGAATAAGAATTTATTTTATACTATATTGAATAAAATTTCTTTTATTTTCATACAAATTTAAAAAAGAATATGTTTACTTTCACATCTTACTTTTTCTTCTACAACATTTTAATAACTTCAAATAATAATATACTATTTGATTAATATCAAATAAAAATAATAATAAAATCTGCTGTAAATAGGAAGTATGAATTTAAGTATTGTTAACATGTCACTACTCAATTCCAAATTCTATTACTTAAAATAAGTAATGTTCCTAAATTGTTTAGAAAAGATTTGTATTGTATAGAAATAAAATATGAAATCTCATAGCAACAAGAAGAAGATGAACAAACTTAATACAACTAATGGAACTTAAGACTTGCTAATTAGAAGTTGAAAAATCACATAAGGAACGGAAGAAGAGAAAGAACTTACTTTGACTTCTTCTCTTCTATGTCGAAAATATGAAACAAAACTTGACATGTTGTTTCTCTTACTCGTTATAAGAAAAATTATTATTACCAAGAGTTAAAATTTGTACATAGTACAATAAATTCATAGGTAAAAGATAATTACATATAGGAAAAAAAATTGTCGGCAAAATTCTGGGTGGTGGATGGGAAGAGAGAAGGGAAAATATAAGAATAAATCTTGATATTAATTCTTTCATTAAAAGTGTCTTTGTTAATGACTAATCGATGGTAAAAAATAACTTTTTTTTTTACAGCGGTGAACCTAAATGTGAGTGATTGTAATTGGTCCAATTGCTTTTATTTTACTAATTAATTATAGCACCTTAGTTTTGACCCAAGAATTAAAGACTAATCCTACATTATTATGTACTTATTTAACTAATTAGAAATTAATTAATAATTATTTTTGTAATGTTATTTCTTTTTTCATTCTTAGTATGAATATATTTTATTCACACTTCGATAATTCTTTTATATTCAAATTATTATAAGTTTTACATTCTTAGAAAAAATACTTATTAGTTTTTAATTTTTAGAAGATGACTTATTTACAAGTAGATTAAATTTCACAAGAAAATCACATATAATAGTTTAATAATTAACAAATTAACATTATATTTTTAAATTTCCACCTCGTTCATTAACATTTATTAATTTAGCATATAACTTATTATTACAATTACCATTTAAGTGTTATTTAAGCGAACTATTATCATTTGAACTGCCTTATATTTTGTAATTAAAAATAACTATCGTTTCAAATATTTTATCATTTAAGTGATAAAATTTTAGAGAACATAATTGGTTATATCTCTTCTTTCTCTAAATACTCTTTTAAAACTTAATCATTTACTATTTAGATATTCTTGTAATGTTTGGACAATATATTTATAATATAGAAAAACATGATACATTATTTCACCAGCACTTAAGCAATCAAGTTATTCAAGTTATTGCTTAAGAGTTTAAGAGTGTGTTTGGATAGAGTATTTTAATGAAGTAATTCATTTTTTTTTTTGAAGAATTTAGATTGCTTTGTAATAAAATGTTTTGTTTGGATACATAAATTAAAAGGCATTTCAAATGCAAGCATTTTTTAAGGGATTTCAATTAATTAAATTAGTAGAAATTCAATTACCTTCAAAATAGGTGAAATTTGAAATTCTTCTCACTCAACCTCACATTCTAGACTCTTTGGTAGGCCCGATGACACAAACGGGGCCGACGATTCAGACGGGTCCGACGACCTGAATGGCCATGATGATCCAGACTGGTCCGACGACCCAGACGGACCCGACGACCTGAATGGGCTCGATGATCCATATGGGCCTGTCCGTTGACCTGGACAGGCCTTACGACCAGAATGGGTCTGACGATTCGAACGGGGCAGACTATCCAGACAAGACCAATGATCTAACGGGCTCGACAATCCAGACAGTTTCGACGATCTAGATGGGCCCGACAACTCGGATGAGCCTGACGACCCGGACGGACCCTACAACACAGACTGCCCGACGACCCGAACGGGCCCTTCCAAACCTTCGAGCCCGACGACCCAAACGGGTCCAACGATCCAGACGGGCCCGACGACCTGAATGGCTCGATGATCCAGACGGGCCTGTTCGTCGACCTGGGCGAGCCTTACGACCAGAACGGGTCCGACGACTCGAACGGGGCAGACTATCTAGACAAGACCAATGATCTAACGGGCCCGACAATCCAGACAGGTTCGACAATCCAGATGGGCCCGATGACCCAGATGAGCCTGACGACCTGGACGGACCCTACGACACAGACTGCCAGACGACCCAAACGGGTCCAACGATCTAGACGGATCCGACGACCCAGACGAGCCCGACGACCTGAATGGACTCGATGATCCAGACGGTCCTGTCCGTCGACCTGGACGGGCCTTACGACCAGAACGGGCTCGACGACTCGGACGGGGCAGACTATCCAAACAAGACCAATGATCTAACGGGCCTGACAAGCCAGATGGGTTCGACGATCCAAATGGGCCCAACGACCCAGATGATCTTGACGACCCGGACAGAACCTACGACACAGACTGCTCGACGACTCGAACGGGCCCTTCCAAACCTTTGGGCCCGACGACCCGGACGAGCTCAACAACCTGGACGGGTCCGACGACTTGGACGGGCCCTACAGCCCGGACAGACCCTTCCAAATCGTCAAGTCCGACGATCCAGACGGACCTGACGACATGGACGATCCCAACGACACAGACGGGCCCAACGACTCAGACGGGTCAAACTATCCGGACGAGCCCGACAACCGAGACAGGCCTGACGGTTTGGAAGGCCCGTCCAGGTCGTTGGCCTGTCTAGGTCGTCGGGCCAGTCCGGGTCGTCAGACCCGTTTGTGTCGTCGGGCCCTTCTTGATCGTCGAGTTTCCAAATTTATCATGAACTCAAAACATAATTAAGCCTAAAATAAATATTGTTAAAATTAAATTTTATCTCACAATAAATTTAATTTTTTTTTCAAATAAGAAATTGAAATGTAAGGTATTTTAATTTTCTTATCCAAACAAATTATTTAAAAAATGAATGGAATTTAATTGCAAACAATTTAAATATAAAATATTTCAATTTCTAAGCATTATTGAAATGCTTCATCCAAACACAATATAAATATAAATGTTAGTATGTAACTTTATATATTATGTAAACACAGGCACTGTTATCACAATTTCATATTTGAGTAATCATGTTGTCTCCTAAACACCATTTGTCTATACTCTTTCCAAATCCAATTTTGATTTTGAGAGAATCTTTAAATTGATATGACACAAATATGGATATTAATCATGTCAAATGGAAGTTAGAATGGGTATATATATATATATACCAACTTTGTTTGGAACCTTTCTTTTGCTACACAATTTTTTATTTTTTCTTAATTGTTTAACTTATTTTATATCGAATGAGTTATTTTGATTTTCAAGATATTTTTCTTTTTATCACAATTTTTATATTACGCATTTTTTTTCTTTGTTCGCTAAACAACGTATTGCATTTAGGGAAACATAAATATCAATTTTATTAAATTAAATCATTTTTAGGATGCACATTTTATATTTTTTCTCCTTTTTTATATTTTTTTTGTTTATTCATCATTACCAATTTTTAATGTTATGCTTACTCATGTTTGATATATAATTTTCAATATATATCTATATATACTTATATAACATTTTGTATTTTCTCTATTTCTTTATTTTCTATCTTACAAAGATTTAAAGATGATTTTTTTAAATATTATAATTTAAGAAGAAGAAAATGAATATCAATGGCGGATAATTTTTAAATGATTTACAAAATAAATTTATATCTCCCTTTGACTGTATCTATATTCCTCAAGCGTTGTCCTGTTCTTTTGTTTTAGAAAAACATTATAATGTCTTTTTGATTTTATTATTTATTATTTCATATTTTTTTAATTAATGTTCACTGTTTTCCATGATGGATTCTGGCTAAAAATTTTGGAAAGTTCAAATAATACATTCAATATTTATTTTTAATTATTTTCATTAATACAATAAAAATTAATATATATTATTATATATTAAATATTTCTATATTTGAAAAAAATCTCTATTAACACCTTCTAAACAATAAATATAAAACTTTTATTATTATTTGAATCTTAAAAAAATACCTGTTCTAATTGAATAATTAAATTATTATTATCATCTCCTTAATATGTTAAAGAGTTGAATCTATTTTTAAAAAAAATTAATTTATTCTTTTATTTTTCATCAAAATATTTATTATTTTTAAGGTTTAGATTAAAAAATAATTTAGTATAATTAAATAAAAAATTAAAATACGTAATTATTAAAATAAAATTTAATGTTAATTAAACAACAATTAAAAACCGGCTATAAAAGAATAAAGTACATTATCTTTTCTTTTATATTTATAAAAGTTAGATATACATATGTTCGTGAGATTAAAAAGATAATGTTAAGTATTAAATTAATATTTTATTATTAAGTATGATATAAAAGAGTTAATTTTTCCTTTATAAATGAAAGAAAACAATCAAAAGATGAGACTAAAAATAATAAATTTATGTTGAACTTATTTATTTTAAAAAAAAGAAAGAAAAAAACATGAAAATAAAAGATGAGTATTATACGTGATAAACTCAAAAGACAATAATAAAAAAATAAAAAATATTTAAATAAATATTTTTATTTTTATTTTATTATTTATTAACATTAAATATTGTATTATAAAAAAATAAAAAATATTTAATTTAATTTCATCAATTTTTAATATATAAATTATATTAAAATTTAAAAATTTTAAATATATTAATATATTAATTTTAAATGATTTTGAAATTTTTGGACCATGGCCTGGTGTCTTCTAACATCCGCCATCATTGTTTGTTTTTTTTTTCTATCATTTATCTCAAATTTGATTAAAACTGACACTACCAAAAGATGGAAGGACATACTTTTTTGTTTAAGACATTTATACGATATTGAAGAGTAGGAAAATGTCAAATCATGACTGATTAGTTGACCAAATAAATAAATAAATAAACCCTTAAAATTATCGTAGTGTGGAGTTATTACTTGCAAACTACTTTCATTTATTTGTAGAGCAGCTGTTAGTTGTTCATTTATTTGTTGTAAATTGATTGAATAATGGACCATTCAATATTCTTATAATATGTATAGAAATATTTTTTTAAATATTTTAATCTCTCAACTGTAACATTTAGAAAATAATATCATATTTTTCATAATTTGAAAAGACATTTTTTTTTTCATTCAAGAAACCAAAATCAAATTTATCTTCAACTTCATAAATTAAAAATATTATCAAATATTTCCTATCAGTTGAATTTTGTTAGCAACTTGATAAGAATTTAGTTTAGATATAGAAAAAATAACAAAGGAACAAAAGTTATATAAATTAAATATTAATGTATTTTATTAATAAAGCTGCAGTTTTGTCCTTCAAGAAAATATGAAGCATGTTAAAAAAAAATCACGTTTATTCTTTTTTCTTATAAAAACATAAAGTATTTGTATAATTTATTTTTGATAAACAAGGTAAATGAGTGATATTATGAAGCATGCTCGTACTAATTAAGTGTGATATTAGAACTATTATTGAATTCATACATTCTCAAACGTGCTCTTATCTTTTACATTATAATTATTTTTTGTAGCTATAAATTCAATCATTTTGAGTATGCCTTAATCGTAGCATTTAATTTGTTAGTCTTTAGTATATTTGAAAGCATTTACTGTGTTATTATATTTTTTCTTGTTTATTATGATTTTTTAAACACTTTCATTGTGACATTTTTAGAAATTGGAAGATTTGAAAACATAATGTATAAAGGCGCATTAAAAAGTTATCGGGGCTATTTTTCTTTCTAAACCTTTTTTAATAGGCACGTTAATTATATTGATTAACCTTTCTCATTCATAATACCTACTTGTTGGTGTTAATTATGACGTTGGGATAAGTAAAGATGAAATTAATGGTAAATTTAATTGCTACACATAAGGATACCTATTACTTTAAATGAAAATAATAATAATAATATTTTGTATTTCTATTGTTAAATTGTTAGGAGAGATATTTAGAATTTTTTAAACAACTTTTTAGTGTCACTTAAAACCTTTGTAGAGTAAAAGAGTTGTTTAAAACAACTCCTAAACATATTTCACTAAGAATGTTATAAGTTTGGTAGATATATAAAAATATAATAGAAAATATATTTTCATATAAGATTTTAAACACTGTTAAAATATTTAAAATTAGAAAATGGTAATATTATCGATTTCAAATTTGATGTCTTCATTAAGTATAATATAAAAAATAAACTAATTTTAAATAAATTATGTTATTCATTATCTTCTTGGACAATAGTAGCCAACAAATATTACAAAATAATTATTTTAAGATTACTGGATATCAAAAGAAGAAATATCTTGATAAAGTTGTCACTCTACAAGCAATTTTCAATGAAACATTTATTGATTGATTTACTTTCATAGTATTTAAATAATGCACAAAACTTAACGTGTGCATATTGAAATCAAGTTAAAACCTCAAAAGAATAAAAAAAGACGATGCATAATTGATTATTCCACGCATCTGGTTTAAATAATGTTGTTTACTTCAGGACATATTTTTCTACAACTGTGAGCTCCAAATAGGACTCAGAACAGAGGAATAGGAATTTTTGCATGCCAGACAAACATTGGTTGCATTTCAAATACTTGTATAATTAACAAATCAAAACTGGGAGGCCATTATGAGAGTGTTATGATCAAGAGAGATATGGTTTGAATACGAAAGGAAAGTTAAAAAACAAAAACAAGAAAAAAAGTTATTAATAACTAGCCTTAGATCTAAAATTGATTTTTGACTTAAATTTGTTTTCCTTAAAAAAAATTATAACGTTGATAAATTAGTGTGCATTCCTCGTATACATTGATAGATTTATATATATATATATATATATTCATAAAAGTTATAGTAATTGAGATATTGTGGTTCTATATATATAACATTAGTTTTATAGATATAAGATATTTGACACTACTTTTAGACTTTGTTCTTTTGAAATTAATTACTATTCAAACATGATAGGAAGTGATAATTTTAAAATATTTTTGGTGCTCTTTTTCGTGGAATGAAGAGTGAGACAAGTCGTTGATTTGCAGGATCATGCTCAATTGTGCATCTTGCATCCCATATGAGATTAGAGAATGATGGTTAGCATTTTACTATTATACTTTCGTTATTTTATTATAATAAACAATCCAAGATATAACGCTGCTCAAGGTATGTAATGAGGAGTAATTCTTGATGGTGATGGAACTAAATTTGTTTTTATTGAAACCGGATATGTTATTCAAAAAGTCAAATGGAACGAGTTCTCTTTTACTTGGAACCGATTCCAATTTCATTAACCTTTCATGCATGAAACCTAATCCATTTGTGAAATCCCTACCATTAATTTTTCAAATCAATTATATTATAATATTTATTTTTTCAAATAATAAATATTATTAATAATTTTTTTCGTCATAAAAAAATTTAAAATTAATTACAATTTATCTAAATATCATTTTATTATACTTTTTCAACACAAATGACAACTAGGTTATTCTACAACACACCCTTAATCCAAAACTTTAAGATAATAGGACAATAGATTCATGAGTATTTCCTTTTATATATGGATAATGATATTTTGACTCACTTTTAATCCATCGCCTCAATCACTCTTTAATTATCTATTTTGATTTTTTAGTGGTATGATGTGATGATCTAAGAGTGATTAGAATGGTAGGTTAAAAATTATAAAAAAAAAAAGTTGAAATATCATTATGTTTTATATATCGTTTAATTTTGTTTTTTTACAAGTATAGACTCACACTTAAATTTTATAGTCTTTGGTTAAAATGTTGCATATGAAAACAAGAAGAATAAAGTTGAAGGGCCTTGGTGAGAGAGCTTGGATCGTGGCACGAGTATTAGATCTATGCTTATATTTCAAAACTTTTGTCTTCTTCCATAAATCCTACACCTAACAGAAGAAAAAAGTCATTGCAATTGTAACCAATTAATGTACTGCTCTCTTTTTTATTATCAATGATGATAAGATAAAGAATTCATGCATTCCAACTATCAACAACATCGTCAACTAACCAACCTCTGCTGGATGAAGCCCATCACAATTTTCTTTACTACCCTCGCTTTATTGCATATTTGCATTTTCTTTTTCAAACATATTGATACTTATGGTATTGTAAGACAAAAGTTTGGATTTTTACAACATTCAATAGTTTGATTTTGTAAGACATTTCTCACTTGCAAGTTTTATTTTAGATTAAATTTTATAATTTTTAAATAAAGGGTTAAATATGTTTTTGGCACATTATTTTTTAATGAAAACTATAATTAGTTCATTTTTAAATTTTTTGACTAATTTAGTCTTACATTTTTAGAAATGTATAGATTTAGTTCTTTTAACCAAATTTTGCCAAGTTTAATTGACGTTTCAAACTAATTTTTCAGTTAACATTGAAGCGAAAATGTGTCTAACGGTGTAAACAACTCAAATACTATAATGAAACACATTTGAACTGTCCAATAAACTTAACAAAATTTGGTTAAAAGAACTAAATTCACACATTTCTAAGATTAAGAGACTAAATTGAACCAAAATTTTAAACAGAGATTAATTCTAATTTTAAATAAAAAGTTAACAGATCAAAAACATATTTAATCCTTAAATAAATTCAGATGTATAAGATTAGATATGCGTGGATGATATGATAATGGATGGTATGAAAGGTTTACATAGACTTTTAAATTACTCTTATAAAAAATAAACTAAATTTAATTTAATCTCACAAAACTAACTTTTTTTAAATAAGATTTACTTGTAAATTAGTATTATATGGCTAATTAACTTAACCTCTCCAATAATATTAATTAGGTTAAAGATTTTTCTCTTTATCTCACTCGTTTATAGTTTGTAGTGAATACGAGACTCTCAAATTTATATTTAAATTTATTACTTTATTGACATTTAGTTTAATACGGTAGATTTGGTACAAAATTAATAGTTTGGGCAAAATTGATGATTACTTATGAGGACACATAAATTAGTTGGACATGTTGGCCAGAAATTTACAAGGGATTAACTAAGAAATGCATTCAGCACATGCAGAGGATTCACCAAAAACTTTATAGCGAGTAAATTTTAAAAATATTGCAATCAGTGGAAGATTTGGAAGCAAGTAGCGAGGAAAAACTAACGAACCAAATAAAACAATAATTTACAGGAATAGCGACAAACCGAGGAAAATTATGACAAATTATCAAACAAATATAGATGGGGATGACAGCTTTATGTATTCACAAATTTATACATTTTTTTTAAAATAAAAAAAATAATTTTTATTATAATTTATACATAAATTAAAATGAACTTATGCATTTATAAAAAATAAAGTAATATAAAATTAGATCTAAGATAAATTCTAATACAATTTTAAAATTTCAAGTATAAATCAAACTTAACTCTACAAACCGTCCTGTGAGGTAAACTTTTACTTCATTATATATACTACTTAATTAATGGCGTTTGAACAATAATCTAATAATGAGATCTCACCTTTCTTGAAAAAGTTGAAAATGTAAGTACTCAATACTCAAACATCTATAGAAGCATGCATTAAAAAATCACAAGCCTTAGTAATGTTATCAATACCTTCCTTAATCCTTACACGTCTATTAATACTGCATAAAAGTTAAGTGATACATAAAAAATGAAAGACCATAAGCATTAAATTTTAAGATTTTATGTTGAAAATGATATCATATCTATTATATGAATAACTGATACTTAAAAAGTAATTAATTTCCATAATTTATCATAGTAAAAAGTAGTATTATAGTCAATTATTTATCGTATATCCAACTCAAATAGAAATAAGGTAGTAAAAAAATTCTAAAGATGTATAATCCTTTAATTTCTTCTAACAATTAATTTATTGAGTGTATAATTATTATGTTAATTTAATATTTTTAAAAGCAATGACTTAGGTAAGTAATTTATGTTAATTATGTAATTGAGATTTACTGATCAATACGTTTTAGTCTTATTATAAGAGGATTGTGATATGTGGTTGGATTAAAGGACTCTTTCTTGATTTTTTTTTTATTAACTTTTACGTAAAGTTGATCGTTTAGATTAGTAAAGTGCTTAACACAATATAACATAAGCAAAGACTAAATAAAATGGGTCAACAAAATTCCAATTGCCATAAAATAGATAATCTTAATTTGCATAGGAAAAAAAAATCTTTGGTAATTTCAAAAATATATTAAAATTCAACAAAATATATAACAGAATGGCTTTAACATATTTAACACAGAAAAATTTCAGCAAAAAGTTTAAGAGAGTTAAAGTTAACACTATATTATTAGTAAAAAATCAAATTTAATCCTTTGCATAATTTGCACTGATTCAATTAGTCAACGAAATTATCTTAAAAATTTACGTACTTATTTATATATTGGAATAAGTAAACCTTTACTTTAATAATATTTTTGATGAAATATTGGGAGATGGATACGAAGAAAAAAAAAACGTTAAAGGGTGGAACATATAATGATATAATTAGAAAGAGAATTATAACGAAAAGAAATTGAACGCATGTCTATATTATTTTGTAGGCTTGGTTTAGAATTTGGAATCTTATATTTATATTTTAGATATGAAAAAAAATTTATTTAAAATTAATTTTGTTTAAAATTGAATATGTACTTAAAGTCAATGTTGTTGGTCTTTTTTATATTTAAGTATTCTCCATCTAAGGTTTCAATCATATTACTTCATCTTTAATTAAGGTGCAAAATCACTTATTTGATAACTAAGCTCTCTATAGTCAATAGTTTAAACATATATTAATATAAGAAAAACAAGCTGAAAATAGAATGAATACATATTTAGAATAACTCTTCCAGACAGGTTAAAAAAATGACCTATAAAAGTATGGTTTTTTTACCATTGATCCCAAAACTAAGAATTACATATTTGTTATGTTTAGAACATTTTATAAAAACATAGATTTACAAACATGTCATTTTATATTTTCCATTTATTAGTATTTTAAAATTTCCACGCACTACAAAAAGAAAAAGAAAAAGAAAACAAAATCACTCGTTAACGTATAAAACACGAACACCTTTTCAGATTTAAGTTTTGAGTTTTGGTTCACCACTAACCATTAGAATAAAAACATACACAACCTGCATTTGCGTACGTGGTTTATATCTAGGTCACATTGTTCTTTTATTCTAGCATAATAAATCACTACAACAAATAGACTCATCACTGTTTATATGACTTAGGAGGATAACTATTGTTTCACTATCCTTCATATGGTGCATAAATTTGGCTCATAGCATAACTCAAAGGATATGTACCTTTTGAAACACACCTCGCATTTTAAATATAATAAACGGTAGAAATTAGCCAAGTTCAATTAACCGATTCATAGCGATGAAAAAAAATGAAAAAAATTTGCATTTGTAATTTAAAATCCATTTTAATTTTTCTATCATGTGATCCTATCCGATTCTTTAAAAGTAACTTCACTATACATGTAAAAGATTTTACATAAAAAATATCCATATATTATAGTTTTATACATCTTCAATCTTGAAAAATTTTAACTACAAAAAGAAAAAAAACCTTTTAACCATTGACGAAATTAGTTGTTAAATAAGTAAAATAAAAAAATAGCAAAAACCCTAATCACAAAATAATTAGTCACAAGTTTTAAAATAGATCGTTAAACTGCTATCGAAATAATTTCGTTCGCTAAATTATTACTGAAATTTTGATTGTTAATCGATCACTGAAACTTTAATTACTTTCAAGCATCAAAAACCAATTTAATAACCGAATTTTCTGTCCCTAATTCAGTCACTAATAAGGACAAATTTTAATTTAATAAAATAATTTTTGATCATTCGATAACTAATAAATATAATTTTTAATTAAATGCATTTTCGATTATCACTGGTATTTATCTTCTTTTCTTTCAAACATTAATTTTGTCTCCTCCATTCCTACTACAAGATGATTTTATGTACTTTTTATACTCTTTATTAAGTATTGAGAAATTATATATTATCTTTGTACCTATAAGAAATCTTGGATCTATAATATATAAGTAACAAAAAATAAAATATAATATGATAAATTGTAGTTAACATTAACTTTTAAACGATTTAAAACTTTTGTTACTCTGAAACATAAAAAAATAAATTTTATTTAATATATTTAAAATTAAAATCAGTATAAATATATATTTTTAATTATTAAAATAAAATAGCGTGATAAACGTATATCGTGTAGGTGTATGTGATTTATCACTATAAGCTATCATACAATATAGGCTACAGCTGTAAAAGAAGCGTTGAAAATAATAATAATCACTTCCATTAACGTTCCCAAATGAAGAAGGAAGAAACTTCCGCGTTGACGAAGTCAATTGGCCATATTTAAACACGTATTTTAATTATATTTCATACTTTAACTATTCTTTTATTAAACTTACCTAACTTTAAAATAAACGGTCAGGAACCCTTTCGTCAGTAGATTAACCTGTTTGCTATTTTACTTGGTTTAAATATCTTTTTCTTTTAAAATACAAAAACTGATTATATTCCATATTAAAGTCAAAAAATGAAGCTTGAAAAGGACTACTTAGCAATCACTTTTGTTCGCTAGGTTAACAAAGTCCTTTTTAGAAAAAGGAAAGTTACAGAGTAAGTATTCATTGAACTAATTATTTCATGTAATCTCATCTGGCCACAAAACTATTGTGTCATGTAAATTTAATCATAATTTTATTAAAATTTATATTGAATAGAGTTTTTATTAAATAGTATCTTTTATACTAATAATACATAACATTTTAGTTTTCAAAGAAATACCGTTCAGTTTTTCCCTCCAATTATAAGTTACACTTTTTCTCTAAGACAGTTATAAAATAAGTAAAATAAGGACATTAGTATTTTAACATCAGTATTTTAACACCGTTCTTTCTTTCACTATTATTTGATCTTATTCCTTACAATTATTTACTTTTTTATTTAAAATATAAAAATTAATTTTTATTAAGACTATTTTATTCTTACACAAATTGGTGTCAAAAATTTTTTCTTCCCTAAATCCAAAGAAAAGTATATTAAATTAGGATACGGTTTCTTGAGCAGATGAGAGTGTGAGTGACCTCCAAGTCCAGTTCTCACCTCACCAGAAAACGCTTGAGAAATAGAAAATGAATTAAAGCAGGTTTTTCCATTTGTGTGGGTTGGTATTTTTTTATTAATCCGACGAAAGCATTGTTATTGTGTTGGGAAGAAAAGAATAATTTAAAGGGAAGAGTAGTAGGGAAGGAATGAGCAATGAGAGGGCGGAGGGCAATAGCGTCATTGAAATGGTTCTGAAATTAACTTGACAGGCAATCTTTGTCTCATATGCAACACAATAGAGTTACACCCAAGGCAAACAACACAACACAGCACAGCGCACACACACCACACGGAACAGCCATCCCCAAGAGAGAGAAACACAGACATTTACATTACAATTTCAATTACATTTAGTGGTTGCAACTACATTCTGTCACTCGCCGCAGTTCCGCTTACAGCATTCGGATCGCACTTGCATATTCACTTCAAAACCTCATCCATTTTCCATCGCTTTTCTGATTTTCATACCTCCAATCGCGCTCGCGTGTGTAGTGCAATCATTGGTTAGATGAATGGTGAATGGTGAACGGTGACAAGTGAATTGGAGAGGGAAGAGAATGGGAAGTAGTGCCGCTGCATCGGCGTCGCAGAGCGATGCTACTAGCAGAATGGAAGGCTGGTTGTACCTCATACGCTTCAACCGTATTGGACTTCAGTTCTCGCGGAAGCGTTACTTCGTCCTCGACGGTAACCTTCTCCGCAGCTTCAAGTCCGTTCCTCTTTCTAATAACCAGGTTCTTTGTTGTTCCTTTTTTTTTTTAATTTATTTTGCCGATTCTTTTTTTTTTTTTTTGAATTCAAGTTGCGTCGATTCGATTGCGAATGAAGGTGGAGAAGTTTCTGGATTAATAGTTTTCGCTCTGCTTGATCGAGTGTGACATGTGAAACTCTTTCTCTGGAATTTTCTTCGCAGGATCCTGTTAGAAGTGCGATTGTAGATTCCTGCATTCGAGTCATGGATAACGGGAGGGAGAGCGTTAACAGAAAAGTATTGCACTCTTTCGGTTTTTCTAGTGTCTTTGATTATGTGTTGTAACCGATGCTGCTGGTGCATGATGCTCATTCGTTGTGCTGATTGCAGGTGTTTTTCATTTTTACTCTCTATAACACTTCAAATCACAATGATCAGTTAAAGGTGAGGTCGCTGTTATGTTTAGGATGTCGAGTTTTGTATTTGAAGTTATGCCGTTGAATTGCTAAGTGCGAGTGTTGTGCAGTTAGGAGCAAGCCGTCCTGAAGAAGCGGCGAGGTGGATTCAGTCTTTCCATGAAGCATCGTTAAAGGTATGCGATCTGAAATGTTTTAAGCCTGAGGTGGAACTGTTTCAAATGAAGGATTAGGTTATTAATGTGAACTTTATAGGGTGCGCCCGATGGAGGAGATGATGCTGTAGGTTGTTCTAAGAGGAGATGGCAATCCTTTAGGTAGAGTGATCTAATTTTGTATATGTGATCTCTGATTAATTTATACTGCAATAAAAAAGTTCCAAGTTGTTTAAATTCTCAGTTGTTTAAGCTGTTTTGGTGATATAGCTGATGCTTGATCTTTTGATTATTTTTACGGTACCATCCTTTCAGACTCAGTGGGTGTTCCAGTAGAAGTCACCCAAATTCTGTCGACTGGACTCTTTCTTCTGCTGATGTTATTGCCCCTTCACCGTGGACAATCTTTGGCTGCCAAAACGGTAAATGTTTGTTTCTATTTCTGCTGTTTGAGTTGTCATTGTTTTGTAAAAGATGTTTTAAAATTTCACATAAGTACTAGAGCTGGTTAATAGTGGTATGAATGATTTTATGGTTGCATAATGAAGGTTTACGACTATTCAAGGAAGCAAAAGACAGGGATTCTGGTGGGAAGGTTGGCAGAATTTGATCTCAGTAACTATTTTTTATATTTGGAGTAGAAATATGATTTTTTTTTTTTAATATGGTCCTTTCTCCAGAAATGGGATGATCACCCTGCAATAATGGCTGTTGGTGTGGTTGATGGAACTTCAGAAGCCATTTTCCAGACTCTTATGTCTCTTGGCCCTTCAAGATCAGAGTAAGTTCATTAGTTGCATTGTGGTCTTCCAGCAGAGGCATTGTTTTATTAGCAAGACATTCTTATTTTTCCTCATCGACTTTGTTTTTAAATAGATTTAAGTAGCATTTCATCATCACAACATATTGGCATGTTACTTCTATCAAATTTTACTATATCATCATTGTTATTCTTAAGATTCGGTGATTGGATGTAGAAGGAATTATGACGTTACAAGAGAATGAAAAGTGTATAAAAGCCAAGCAAATAAAAACCAGAGCAAAGAAACGATTATAATCCAAATAAAGCTTACTAGTCCCTCTTATGTCCCATCTAGGGTACGCAAGCATTAATTAATCGTCATAACTATATTAAAAGACTACTTTATCCAACACAGGTGAAACAAAAATTCATCAAGCTCATGACACCAGTCATAAATACCAAACAAAATAACAGCACACTTGCATATTGTCAGATTGCCTTCCCCACTTTACTCTCCCCCAAAACTTGTGAATTACGTGAGAAAGGGCTCCAAATTCCATCAACAAGTTTATCTTTACTAAATTCTGTAACAAGATCGTGCAGAATTTTTAACTGGACATTGAGCACAGATCGTACCATTTTATGTCTAATGATCATGGCAATAGGCCTAGGTGAAATAGGGTTCTTCCATTGAAAAGAAAAAATTAAATGAACTGCAAATAGAAAAACGTTTAATTTGTAGTAGTAAGCAATTTGATTATGATACAATTTTATAAACCAACATTGCTTTAGTAATATTTAGTATGGAAGTTGTTACTATTGTCCTTAAAAGACATTAATTGTTGGCATGCAGGTGGGATTTTTGTTTCTACAAGGGGAATGTGGTGGAGCACTTGGATGGTCACACAGACATTATTCACAAACAGCTATTTAGTGATTGGTTGCCTTGGTAAAGACCCAAGCCTTTAGTGCCAATCATTGTACCACTACTCGTCCCAAGGTTCTACCAGTCTATTTAGAATAAAAGTTTCAATTTTTCATACATGTTTTACAGGGGAATGCAACGAAGAGATCTCTTGTTGCGGCGTTATTGGAGGAGGGAAGACGATGGGACATATGGTAGTAGTGAATTATGGAAGAAAATTTTCACACACACACACACACATTCTGAATGGAAGTAACTTCTTTGGTTTTCTTTGTCGCAGTTATTCTTTATCATTCCGTGTTTCATAAGAAGTGCCCTCCCCAGAAAGGCTATGTGCGTGCTTGCCTTAAAAGTAATGTATGCTTAAACTGTAGAAATAGTAAATATTTCTTTTCCATTATTCTATTTGCCTTGTACTTTACCTCAAAATAAATGATACTGTGAAACTTAAAGATGGTAATTTGGAATCATAATGTTCTTTGCTTTTTATCATCTTTATTCTGATCTGAAATTAAAATAGTAGAGCTGTCACTGATTCTAAAATCATTCTCCCTCACTATTGTCATTGTAATATCTAATTCATGTATAGAGGATTTCTGGTATTGTTTATTCGGCATATGAAAATTGCTAGGTAGAAAGTTTTGTAGAAGTGTAGGCTAGAGTAGTTGAAGGGTGATAACTTGTATTCTTTTGTAGGTGGAGGGTATGTTATATCACCAGTGAACAAAGGAAAGCAATCAGTTGTAAAGCATATGCTTGCTATTGATTGGAAATGCTGGAGATCTTATCTTAAATCTTCATCAGCACATTCCATAACCATTCGAATGCTCGGGAGAGTTGCTGGTAGTCTTATTTTGTTCAGAAGTTTTCATTATTGAACTCAATTATTTTCCTGCTGGCCAACATTTATTATACATTGCTAGTTGTTAACATTTTTAATAAGAAGATTTAATATTCTAGTTTGTATTTTATTTACCAGTTTCTTGTATACTTGCAGCATTACGGGAGTTATTTAAAGCTAGACTAGGGAATTGTTCTTCTTCTGATTATTCATCTGGAGAGTTGACGACAAAGAGTGGGCTTCATGGAAAGGAAGGGGGCATCACCAATTCTGATACCGAAATTCAGGCAGATGAGAACAATCGTGATAATTCAGTTGGGGAAGTAGATCAAACGCAATCAGAGCATGCAAGCCTTGTCACTCTAAATGATGCTGATGATGAGTTCTATGATGTTCCAGAGCCATCAGACTATGACGAGTCAGAAAATGGGTGGATGACTGAATGTAGTCACCAAAGGTCTCAGGTAATAACGATAGTTGAAATATTTGTTTTCATTGCACAGAAATTAAGTGAACAATTTGCTGTTTTAAGGTAGTCTTTGTCTTGACGTTTAATATTTAGGGATTTCTCTTAAGACATTTCCTATAATATTTAGTTTTTAACTATCAATCACTGCATGGCTTTTAAATGTCATTTATTGTATCTGTTTTTCATTAGAGGGATAAGTTACTTTTCCCATTAGTTAATAGACACCGATTTAGTTTTGAACATTTTGAAAGACTTAAGTTTATGTAAACAGTCAAGGAGTTATTTGCTCCAGAATCCATAAATCTTAAGACACCCAACTATATGTTTAAGAGTCTTTTATATGGTCTAATGGCTTGAAACTTTTTAGAATAATGTAAATTATTTTGGAATTTCATCTTTTAAATGAATAAAGTAGACATCTGCAACGGACAACATTCTCTAGGGCTATGTTTGGAAACATGGCAATGGCCGAAGCAGAGAGGAATGAAATAACAGTTTAAACAAAGTTTGTTTGGGATTTTTATTAAGAAAAGGAATAGAATGGCAATGGGGCCTCCTATTAGCTCCCATGCCACTTGAAGTCCTGACTTTTCCCTCCTCATGAGGAGGGGGAGGGGGTGATAGAGGGGGGTTGAGGGAGGGAATGTCATGAATTAAATTCCCCTCCTTCATTAAACTTTTTAAGCAATCAAACATCGGAGTGTATTGTTATATTTGATTTCATTTCTAACCTTGCGATGCCATTCCATCCTCTCAAAAACCCTCCTACACGTGCCTTAGCCATCACATTAATGGAATAACCACTATATCAGATGAACTATGTATAATTTGGAAATATTATTGACTTGAAATTACAAGTTTCAACAGTTAACGATAATCTCGAATTCCTGATCCTTTAGATATTGGAGTGGTTTAAAAAGTTATTCACAATAGTAGGCCTTCTAATCAAATGCTTACCTTTTAAGGCTGATCAACTGTGCAATTCGGCCCCTTCCTTTTACTGTATGCTCCTATAATTTTGTGCTTCTGCCTAGATAGTTTACATATAGTTTTATATGTTTTTCATATAGTCTAGCGATTTTCTCTTTTTAGCTTCTTGAAAATTTTCGGATGCTCACTGTAAGCATGTTCATCCATTGCTGGTGACACTCCAACGTCCAAGAGCTTCAATTGAAAGCAAGCTGTATTTAGCTGTATTTAGGCATACTTTAATTTTATACAGTTTTCATATAGCCCTAAAACTTTACATTTTATACTGTCAAGCCCATTGGGTGCTCAGTGCAATCATGTTCATCACTGCCCATGGCATTCCAAGATGGTACATTCAAAGGTGGGGCTGCATCTGGGCATATTTACTTATCAGCATCTTTATGATGCTGGACTACTCATCTCATGTTATTCTTTAATAATTTTGCATTGGAAATTTGGTCAAACTTCATATTTTGCTTGACTTGGGCCTTTCCATGTCCTGCTGTGATGGGAATTTCAGGACCTTCGTCATCAGAAGTTTTCAACTGCTGCTAACTTTGTAAAAAGATTGCATGATCTTGCAGGTATTTTTATCCTCTTTGATTGCAGATTATGATTAGCCATGATTTTTTTTCGTTGATTTACAATGTCTAGAGATTCTGTTGCAGTTCAGAAAAGGGGTTATGTTGATTTACAAGAGATGGTCAGGGAAGACAGTAGTATCACATGCTCATACGGATCCACTCTTCCACAAGATCCTACTTGTACATTACCTTGCAGCTTGACTGAAGCAGATCCTTCTACTTTCCTGATACGTGGAGAAAATTATCTTGATGACCGCCTGAAGGTAGCTACAACTTATTACCATTTTTGTGTGGAGATTGCTCTTGGTAGCTCCCGCTGTGCATGCAATTCTTTCTCCATTTTGTTAAATCAGTGATCTTCTAATTATTGGTCAAACACTAAATTATGTTTTCTCTTTTTATGTTACTTAGTTTCGATGCTTTGAGGAAGATACTAACTGCAGATTAACTACAACATATGCAGTTATCCTTTTTTTTTATTTGGTTTAACCAAGCACATCATCACTAATCTCAAATGTCTGGTAATAATTACTAGATTAAAGCGAAGGGAACCTTGATGCAAATGGTTGCTGCAGATTGGGTGAGATCTGACAAAAGGGAAGATGACCTTGGTGGCCGTCCTGGGAGCATTGTGCAGGTTGGTCATTGCGTATGATTATGTTATCTTGACTTTAATTATATTATTCCTGGCTTCAATTATATTCAACCATCGTGTAGCAACTAATGATTTCTATTATAAAGAAAAGTCCATTTGCTGAAGTTTTGTTAGTTGCAGAAATATGCAACACAAGGAGGGCCCGAGTTCTTTTTCATTGTAAACATTCAGGTGATTGATAGTCTTTTTGTGCTTAGGTGGTGACATAAACTTCAGCACAGCGCTAATTATGTGTTTCTATGAACCAGGTTCCAGGTTCTACTACATATAGCCTAGCACTATACTACATGATGAATACTCCCGTGGAAGATGCTCCTTTGCTAGAGAGTTTTATTAAGGGCGATGATGCCTTCAGAAATTCAAGATTTAAACTTATACCGTACATATCTAAGGTGAGTAAATGTGCGGTAAATTGCAGCCTAATAGCACACTTATATATCGACCCTTTTTCGAAGTTATAGGAATGCATGAGATTGAATCTCATCAAGTGATCCAGTTAATTACATTTTCCTCTACTTTCCTTGTATATGCCTCTTACCAATTCCTTGAACATGTTATGATCCAGTTATTTAGATTTTCTAGTAACATTATTTTTTAGAACATGTTATGTTTCCCCCTGGGTCAGTGATTTACTCGATTGCACATAATCACTGAAGGAACTCTATTCTAAAATTTTCGATCCCCTATAAATATGCGTAGTCCATGTTAAGAAGGCAAAATGTCTATATTTGTCATTTGTGCCTTTGGATTGTAAATTGTAAGTCTTGACATTCCTGTTTCAGGGTTCATGGATAGTAAAGCAGAGTGTGGGCAAGAAGGCGTGCCTAGTTGGGCAAGCATTGGAAATCAATTATTTTCAGGGAAAGAACTATTTGGAGGTAAATATTGCGTTGAAAACAGTAGAATAGCAAGTTGTTAGAAAATTAAGACTATCAAAGTAAATATATTGTGTATGCCTGTTTGAGTTTATGCGTATGCTTTGGTCTGCGGAAAACATATACACACGCAGGAAAATTGATCATCAAAGTTAAGAATTGGGCTTAATAGATATGCATGATGCATAAAAAATTTAACTGCCAATCATCTTTCATGTAATTCTTATCTGGAAATCCTGGCATTGATTCAGCTTGGGGTTGATATTGGATCATCTACGGTTGCAAGAGGTGTTGTGAGTCTTGTTCTTGGGTACCTCAACCATCTGGTAATTGAGATGGCTTTTTTAATACAGGTAAAGTGATGTTGTTAATTTTTATTTCCTTGTAATTAGTTACAATGACCTTGTGGAAGAATCTCCGGTTAAAGCAATTGTTATTTTTTCTTTTGAACGATTTTTCTATTCTTTACGCAAATAATTCATGCTTATCATCTTGTTTAGGGAAACACACGTGAAGAGCTCCCTGAATTTCTTCTTGGAACTTGCCGCCTTAACCATCTCGATGCCACTAAAGCTGTTTGTCTGAAACCGTGATTTTCAATGAAACTTCCTGACAATGACAAGTACGTTGTGGAGGAGAGAATTCCCAGGTTGCAAATGTAGATAATTGAAAGTCCACGTTCTCATCTCCACAAACTCACTTTCAGAAGTAATTTTTGTTCAATCAATTTGAATTCTGCACCACTTTATGGTGCTGTGAACGTTGTTAGGATGGATGATGTGGGGGGTGGGGGGGAATTTGTATAATGAAAGTTGCATTTTATTTTCACTACTCCTGATTTTATATTTTTTTTATTCCTTTGATTTAAATACATCATCCATTCCTTTTGCCTGTGTCCAGTTTTGGTGTGTCGAATTCAGGCAATGAAATATTAGTACTTATTTCCTTGGGAAAATGGCGTGCGTTTTGAGTGAAGAAAAAATCATTTACATTTTTTCTCTCTGTATTTCTTTAAATAACAACGCAATTCAATCGAAAATGGCATTATTTTACACTAAGTTATTATTTCCTTATGAAAGATATGACCTGGAATACTCTGCTTTTCTTTTTTATTCCAATGTTTTCCCAAGTCTCCTGTAGTAATCAAGAAATTTTATTTTTATAAATTTTCTCGCTACCAAGTAATATAAAAACTACAAGAGAGTAGTACAAGGTAAGCGGTCTGATTAAGCTAGAAATGAAAATAAATTAAAAAAATGTATGACAGATCTATAAAAAATGTCTACAACAATAATATAGCTCAATATAAAAATAATATAGTTTTTCGGCCCTGGATTCTAAATAGTGATGATTTGGACCAGACAGAGACTTCGAAGGGAAGAGAACAGATGGACAGTGATGATTTTCAATTGATTAAAATGAAAAGAACAAAATATTTAAACGAGCATAAATAGAGTTTAGTAGCCATAACAATAGTTTTCATTATTTTTAGACTATGAAACTAAATTGGGTGAAGCAACATTTTGTAATTATAAAGCTTTTTGGATGCAGGAGCAGTTGGATTGAAATTGAAAGAGAAAAGAAAGCAGTTGAGATGTCAAATCCCTTCTTATGGAAGGAGAGAAGAGGAAGGTTTTTTATAACAGTTTGTTAGCAGTTGGCCCACTCTTCACTTGACATGATTCCTAACTAACTAACTAACTGAGATTGCAATCAATTTTGTATAGAGGATTTTGCTTGTAAAGGAACAAATCTAAACACAACCACAGATCTCCTTTTGTTTCCCAATTTCCTCTTGTGTTTGTGGCATGCACCCACCTCTTCTCTGTCATTGTCTTCAATTCCAATTCCATTACCCCTTAACCACTTCTTCATCTTCTTCTAAATGCAACCCTTCCATTATTCATTCAAATCATAATTTGTGGGGGTCACTGTATTTAGTATTTAGTATATTTGCATCTCCAACATCTTCTCTATTATTTAAGGTTGTAGTAGTATATTTGCATCTCCACATGTTTTTTGTCATTGCAGATAATGTATGCCATTTAAAAAATACATATATATTATTTACGTATATTATTATGATAAACTGACAAACGTACTTATTTTTAAAACTAAAATAAGTAATACTTATTTTTCTAAAAAGACATATATGATGTAAGATGGAGGGAGTAATTAAATCACATATATTATAATTGTTTGTATTTTCTTTGGATAATATCTATATATATTTTTTTATTTTGATATTTATAATGTCCTTGCCTTTTCTCTATACCAATAAATCGAAATAAAACAAAATAATAATTAATATTATTATCTTAACATCCTATGATGAAAGAACCAATAATTTATTTAAAAATAATAGATTAAAAGAAATGGAAAAAATAAAGACAACTTGCCTCATACCGAATCTCTATGTGAATATACTTAAATTTAAGTAAATTTAAAATTTATAAAAGAAAAAGTTAAAATAAACATAATTCATTTTTTTATGCTTTCAGAAATTTTTTTGAAATAAATAATATTTTAAATATTGAAACGACATTAATAAACTTGTAAAATAAAAATTACATAATTCTTGTCAATGTTTTAGGTATTAAAATATATTTTAAATATTGGAATATTTGTTTTCAAATGTTTATGTTAGTGGAAATGTGCATATAATAAATTTTTCATTTTATAAGTTATGTATGCTACCAAGATTTTCGTGCATTATATGAGATTTTTTAAATTTAATAAGAAAACATACTTAAAATAAATTAAGGAAATAAATAACTAAAATTAATCAAAAAAATTAATGAAAATATGACTTAAATCTATATGTACCATATTTATTTATATCGTATTTCAAGATTTAAATTAAGATGAATAGATTTCAATATTTCAATATTTAGTCCATGTAAAACAGAAAGATATGTTTAATTTGATGTAGTGAATCAAATCAAATTTTAAATTTTAGATACTTTATATAGGAGAAATAACTCAATTTAGGGATTTTTTTTTTTTGTTTTAAATGTTCTCTTTTAAAACTTCAAATTCAGATCTACAGTGTCAAAATATGCGTATGTCTATGGGTAAATACATACATTCATTTCATTATACAAGAGCAACTTCAGTTTATTTTTTTGAAAATAGAAACTTGATTTACTACTATAAAAATTAAACTATAATTTGCAACCTTTCTAATTATGATTATTTTTCACTTGATCACCTTTGTATCAATTTCTTAAATATTACAATCACGTCCTTTGGATCTATTTTCATATCAGAGTGACTAGATTAATTTAAACACAAAATCTGATTAGAAAAAGCTTAGCATACTAGTGTGTCTATGTGAGCTGGATTCTCCACTTGTTTATTTATTTTATACTTTTTCTAATGTTCGTGTTATTAAAAAAATAATAATGATAATAAGAATAATAATTCTTTTTTATGTTTTGATATGCTTTCTAATAATTTTGCTTTGATGTACATTATTAATTAAAGGTAGATCTGAGAAGCATGTTTTTCAATTTTCAGATCTACCCATCTTTCTTTGTCACCCTAGTTGTTCAACGTTTTCTTTCTCTTTATAGTGATTTCTTTTCCTTTAATTAACTTTATTTTATATTTTTTCGGTGCAACAAACAAATTTATGATGTCGCACATATGATACCTCTTCATCAATAAAAATATTTCTTTATTAGTTTTATTGATATGAAGAATTGTATTATACAATTGATCTATTTTAGATAATGTTTTGAAAAAAATTGTATTTGAGGAAATAAACTAAAAACATTGGATATAACCAACTAAATTGTAGTTTATCTGTCTAAAGTTATATCCATTACTCAAAAATTTTCCTTATATTAACTATTTTGGACACTATTCACCAATGTAGATATAAAGTGTTGAAGTTTTATATCAATTTTGAATCGATATAATAAGTTTAGTAATATATAACATTAGTTAGTTTTTAAAACCGATTTTGCACATCTTACATGGACTCAAATATAACATAAAGATTTTTTTTACTGATTAATAATTGATGTATAAAATGTTTCTAATAATAATTTTGTTAATTATTGTGATTCGCATGTGAATAATCATAAAAAAATTGTACAAAACAACCAAATGTGCATTAAAATTGTGAAAAAAAGAAGTTAATGAATGCTCTACTTCTTTTTTTTTTTTTTTTAATTTATATATGATAATAGTTTTTTACTGATTTTTTAAGTTATGGTATATTCAATACAAAATAATATTTTATGTTGTTTTATAACTCAAGTTATTCTAAAATCTAAAATTTGTAATAAAATTAATTTCATTCAAAATATCAATTCAAAACTATAAATCACATTGCAACTGTTAATATTCAAAACAAATTTATAATTTGAGTTATTTAAAAATAAATCTATGTTAATATTCAAAACAAAGTTATAAAATGAGTTACTTAAAAATAAATTTATGTTACACAAGATGATTATTGAGTATAACTATAGAAAAAAGGTATTTTTGGAAGAGGTGAGAACTCATGTTCTATGTCGATATCACATTATAACCATTTATAATATATTTATATTATACTTTTTAAGTTTTTTCAAAATAAGCTTTCCTCTTTTCATGAAATCATATTATATTTACATCTATTCAAAATAAAACTAAAAATAAAAACATAAATATTTCCTTCCTAATAATCATTTGTGATCATCATAATTGAGAAACAACACAGGGGCAAACTATTTTTTAAAAGAGAAAACTTTTTACTCATGTAGGGACAAATTGTTAGAGGGAACAAAGAAAAGGGAAGGAAAGACTCGTGAAGGGAGGAGATACCAATATTTTCTTCTAAAGCATTACATTTTTTTAAGAAGCTAAAGTCCAAAGTTTATATTTAAAAAAAAAAAAACATGCTTCTAAAATAGCCCAAAAATTATATGGGTTCTCACATACATCAATTAAATACTTAAAAATTAGACGATCTACAAAAAATTATACTAAATTCCAACCCATAAATTAACATCTATCATAACTATTTGACTTACTTAATAATTATATTCTTTTAGTACAAATGTTAGCGATTTATTAAATATGAGGATATAAAATTGAATTTTCAAATATTTGATATATAAAATTTCGATAATGAAGATAATATACCTTGAGATTTTTCTTTGTATAAGTCTTCCCTTTTTCTTCAATTTTCCTAAATCTTCTCTTAGAAGTTCATGCATGGTTTGTTATGGAATAAGGGATGTTTATGGATTAAAGCTTGATTTTAGGATCATTGATAGTTAGACTTTGACATTTTAAATGATAAGAAAACTCGTAATGTTCTATTTCATAATCCCCTTAATACTATATTTTTTATAATACAAAAAAAAATAATATAAAAAAAAATATAGTTCGGTTTGATTCGTAATTTAGTCTTAGTAAGAAATACAAAAAAAATAAAAATGAATGAATATCTTTCTATGTTTATGCTATTTGGTGACTCTTTTAACCGTTGTTGAACAATTATAAGAGCCATATCATCATTACATGTATTTGATTTGGACTAAAATCTAAAATTTTTCACAAGTGAGTTTAATCTGTTGGTATTTTTGAATTATGAGCAAGAGTATGCTTTATTTTATTTTTGTATTTGGAAGCATGTAAGTATACATAAATCTTAACCAAGTGATAGGATAAATCAATAATTGTACTTGAAAATTGATTATGATAGAGCATTTTGGGTTCCCTTCCTCTTCTATTTGATTCCATGTATTAATTAGTTAGATTTTAACATGGGTTTAGCCCATAAAATTCTAGTATTATGTTTGTCACACTGAATTTTAATTAATTTATGGAGAATGAAATATTTTTGGATAATTCAATTAATATAATTAAAAAAATATTAAATAAAAGAATGATTAAATTTAAAAATATAATCGCTTAAAAAATAAAATTGATAAAATAATTATTTTAATTAAAAAATATATTTAAAAAATAAAATTGAAAAAACCTAAGAAAACTTTTAAATAATAAAAAATTGTTAGCCATCATTAATTGAGATACTAATTTATAAAATAAAAAATCAATAATAATTAAAACAATAACTATTATAAATAAAAATTGTAATTACTCGTTAAATTTATCACTAATTAAACACTAATTTAAAAATTATTTTCTTATGATGTTTAATGACCATTTATAGTCAAAACTTTCTGATTAAAATTTACGTTTCGATTATTATTTTTTATTTATAATAATAATTATTTTAGTAATTAATAATTTTTTATTTTATAAATTAATATATAAAATCGATTATAGTGATTAATAATTTTTTATTATTAAAATTGATTATTAATAACAAATTTTTTTCAAGCAAGAAAATTCATATATATATATATATATATATATATATATTATTTTACTATCTGCGAAATCACTTTATATTACTTTTTACAAATATTTTGTAAAATATAAAATAATTACATTCAGACATTACAAAACAAAATAACTAAAAGCATTGAAGAAGAAACCACTTAATAAAACATTAAATTATTTATTTTTAAGAAAATTAAGTAATAATAAACTATAGGCAGAATAAAATATAAAAAAAATGCAGATTAGCTTTGAAGTACGCGGGAACTAGATTTGAAGTTAGGTAAAATCCTATTAAGTATTATCTTTGAGAAACCCTAACAAAACAAGTTACTTATTATTTTAACAGATTTTATTTATGAATGTTTGACTCGTTTTAATTTAAGGGAAAAAGTAAAAATAAAGCATACCAAACTCTATTAAGATTTTTTTTTTTCTCGTTGAAGTTAATATATTTGCAAAAGACTTAAACAGAGTTGCATCTCTATTTTTGATCTTTCAAAACATGATGCCCCAACACATCCAAATTAGTACCATCAATTATTATTTCATTCTCCAATGAGAGTCAATATAAATAAAAGCTTCTATTTCCAACAACGAAAATATAAATGTACATAAATAAATAATGAATATCAAATAACACAATTACCCCTCTCATTTTTCTCTTATGTAAATAGAGGAAAGGGGAAAATATTTGAAAAGAATTTTTTTATGATCATTAATAAAAAATTAGCATTTAAAATTAAACTATTTTCAGGATTTATTGTATTTATACTTTATTTTAATAAATTATTTAATATGTAAATTTGATTATTTTTTATTAAGTCTGGATTAAGTTTTTTATGTTGAATTTTAAGAATACCCTTTATTTCTTCTAACTACCTGTCATTTGAGTTTAGTTAGAGATGAAACTATCATTACTTCTATATCTTTTTTTTTTCTCTAATTTATTCAACAGCTCTATTTCATTCTTTTTCAATTTTCTTCCACTTATTAGTCAACTCGATTATTTCTTATTTAAAAAATAGTTGATATACGGGTTAAAAGATATTGAAGAGGAAAGATGCAAGTTGATCAATGAGTTAGAAATAATAAGAGAAATAATGACAAATTCATCTCATACAATGCAAAATCATTTTAAACAATAAATAAAATTGAATAAAAACTCAATTTATCAAAATGTATTAGATAACTAAAATTAATAAAATATGTGAAATCATGTTTGTCAACTTTTTTATAATAAAAATATAAAATATAATTAAAAATTAATTCTTATAAAAAAGTTTGTTAAAAATATTACCAAAAGTTTGAATTAAAAATATAAAAGACTATATAGGTAAAAATAACCTTTTTTATTTAATTTTTATTATATTATAATCATATAATAGGAACATTTAAGTTTTTATGAAATATAAAATATATAATTAAATTCATATAAAAAATAGTTATAACATATTTTAATTTATATCTATGAAATCATAGATACAATTATATAATAAAAACATTTTCCATATTTACAGAACATTTTTTATATAATAAAGACTAAAAAGTTGCTTAATAAATATAAAAACACAAAAATAGAAAAGATTAACAATATATACAAATAGTTAAAAAAATGTAACCCTTAATATTAATTATTATTGATTTTAAGTAAGTAATCTTTTATGCGTTTACTTTTAAGAAAAAATATATACAAAGTGAGGGTTGACTTGTCTAGTTCTACTACCCAAATTATTTTTTGTAATACTCTATTATTATATAATATTATTTGTATATTGAATATGGCTAAATATTTCCATTCCTTATTTCATTAATATAATATACTTATAAATATAAATCTAGATTTTATTACACCATCCACTTCGATATATATTTTTGATGGTATACTTCTTTATTTACTTAATAATAAATAATAAATCATTTGTCTTTTAGTTTTTTTTTTTTTATAATAGTCATTGTTTGTACACTATTCTCAAATTTGGGACTAACAAATTATAACTAACTTTCTATTTTTTTTATTTTTATTTATGTGAACTAGACTATAGATCTATAAACTTATTAATCTACAAATATTACGTAAATCAGTCTACTCTAACTAATTTCTAATTAATCAAAAGTTGGACATTATATCTTGAACATTATATTTAAATACTGCACAAACAAATATTTTAAAATTTATTACATATGTTTAATAAACAATTTAACACTAAAAAATTATGCATTATTATTTGAATAAAAATAATGATAAATTATACTATAGTTTTTAAATCTATCAACTTATTCATGCGATACAAAAGAAATAAAAATCTACATCACAACGAGAACCTAATCTTCATATATTATCAACGTAATATGCTATTAATTAATTAAAAATAAATTTAATATACCTTTTAAAGTAATTATTATGATACATAATAATGTATAACTAGATAATATTACGTTTTAACTCAATTCTTACAAAATAATTTCTTACAAAACTTAAAAAAGAAAGTTTCAAAGTTCTACAAACGAGATTTATTCTTACATCAATATCCGAAGTAATATAAAGTTAAACGTGCTGTACTCATATTTTGAATTATGAAAATAAGATAAAAATAGTTGTATAATATTCGCTCAGTTTTGTCGGTGATCTGCATGAATTTTTGTATTTTTCTTTTACAAATAAATCATTATATTAAATCTGGAACGATACAATGATTTTTTTTAAAGAAATAATAATTTGTTTGAGATCCACCTATTTTTTCTTTAAACAAATGCTTTTAGATCCATATCTCATGCTCCTCCATCACTCTTACCACTACATTTGACCAACCCTTCTTTATGTTTTTCCTACTTCCCACGGTTTTCTTCACCTACAATTTTATTAACTACCATTCATTCATTAAGAAAAAAAAAACCCCAAATTTTCTACCTTCATAATAGCACAATTAAAAAAGATTTTTTATAAGGGATTGTTGAATTGCCCTTTCAGAAAAATATTTTCATAATATAGTATAAAATATCCACACATTATGTAATAATTAAAATAAAACGGATTATTCTTATGTTTTTCCTTTAAGGGGGTATTTTTATATATACTTGAATTGAAACTTTTTTTTTGAAGAATTTGTGTTCGGTTTCTCTCGAGCAATGTTCCTAAAGGTTTAGCATGACAATAACGCGTTTTAACTTTAAGAATGCAAAACAAAAAGCAGAAATCTGATAAATTATCAGTGAATGATGATAAACGTTAGATATTGGATATTGTTTTTATAACTCTAACTTTTGGAAGCGTATAAAACCATAATAATTACTTGTGCGAACAATGAGAAAGGGTTTTAATAAAGGAGAATTAAATAAATATAATAAATAAAAATTTGGTATGAAATAGATGGAATACTATCATGGAAAGGGAAATATTGATTGAAGTCACGAGAGAAGGATGAGGGTTTCCGCATGGTAGTAGCGTTAGTGGCGCAGGAAAATAAAACCTAATTTACCAAATTCAGACACAGAGATTCTCATTCCTCAAGATCTTCTTATGTGTTGTCTCTAATTAATCCTCAAATTTCTTCTCTTTTTTTCTCTCTCTTCGTTCCCAAATTACTACAATGTGCTCCATTTTCTCACTCCACCCAACCCATGTCTGAGGTCTTTCAAGCTCTCCCTTTTTTCTTTTTTTTTTTTGTTAATTTTTTTCTCCCTCGGTTTATCTCTTATTTTTCCCTTTTAACATCAGATATTGCACGCATTTTCTCTTTATGTTTTCGATTTTGTTTTTTTCTTTCTAAATTTGAAGAATTGTGAAAGACTGGTGTTTTACTGTTTTTAGCTGGGCTTTTTTTCTGTGTGAATATTTTACAAGGCACATCCTCTCAGTTAATTACCTTGTTATCCAAATTACACCAGAGAACATGCATAAATTCTAGTTTTTTTGGTGATGTTTAACTAATGATAGGTGGTTTGCGTTGTTTATTTTTCAAATGTCTTTTGTTGTGTGCAAGCACGGAATGACAATGTGTGTGTTTGCTGTTTCTTATGTACTGTAGTGTTTCGGAACAGGATATTGCTAACATGAAGGACTCTTGGTTTTTCGACAATAACTTCAACGGTCTGTCAGATGATATTTTTGATGATGTCGTGGGCTTTTTTGATTTCCCACTGGAAGAAGTAGAAGATGACTGGGATTCTCAATTTAAATGTCTTGAAGACCAACATTCTGAGGTTTTTTCAGCATCATCAAATGGGCTGTGTGCCAAACCACAAACTGAAAACCCTCAATTTGGGACGGAGTTCTCTGTTTCTGTGAGTATCCTGTCTACAGTTATGGTGTGTAGGAATGTTGATTGTGATATCTTTAACCTACTCAACTTCTTATTGCAGACTTTTTTTGAGACCATAATTGTCCATACCCTGTTAGTTATGTACATGGAAAGTCATGCTGAACCATCCTTGCACTGCACTTATATTTGATGAATTGACTTTGTGGATGTTTTTGTTATGTGAAATCGCACTTATATTTGATGAATTAACTGTGTGGATGTTTTAGTTATGTGAAACCAAAACCACATAAATGTAGCTAAAGGAGAAATTTTGTTGATCTAGGTCGTTTAGTTCGGTTGCCGGAATGACTGGTTTGTTTCATGTTATCTATACTTTCTGAATGAAATGTTCTTGCTGAACTTTCATCACAAACCTTTGATAGGAGATGTTAATTCTGTTACTTTGACAACTATGAGTTTTACAGTTGTTATTCCTAAAATGTTGTCTAGGAATTTATCAGATTGGCAAAACAAAATTATTGGTAATTAAAATACTCATTGGGTAAGAGAATATATTTGTGATGAATTTGTTATAATCTTGGAGAATTTAGCAAAGAGGGCAAACCCTGGCACAATTGTGAAGTTGTGCCTTGACGACAGGATGGTCATGGACTCAAATCCCCAAACAGCCTCTTTGCATGTGCAATGGGTCCTCCCCCATACCTTCATGTAGTGAGGAGCCTTCCAGTACCAGTGTACATTACGTAGAAGAATTGGACAATTAGTGTATTAAGGTTCAAGATACAGGGGTTAGGTGCATTTACTTAATAGCAGGATTATTGACCGACTTTAATTGCACGCCACATGCTTTATTGTGTACTAATGATCTGTTTCCCCAAGTAAAGAGTAGAAGTAGTCTGAATTCTCGAAACTATGTTGCCAATCTCATTTTCTCAGTCTTTGCAGTAACAGGATATAATAATAAAAAATGTAGTCAACAAATTTGCGGCAAAAATTTCTACATTTTATCTACTACCGATTCAAAATGGTCTCGAGCTGTTACTATTATTCTGTTTGTAGTGCTCAGCGTTTATGGACCTGAAGTTGGAACTTCATGGTTGTGTGACAATGTGAGGATTAAGGTTGGAAGCATGATGCTTATAACCTTCCTCTCCCATTCAAGCTACAGAAACTCCCTCTCTTGCTATACATTTTTGGATGGCATTAGAAGGTTTAGAGAAAGACAAAAGAGGGAGAAAGTGAGAAAAAGTGAAGAAGATTGGCCAGAAAATGAGTCATCTGATTAGTAAAAGAGTTTTAGACACTAAATTGATATTGACAAAGATGTATTCATGAAACCTAGAGCACTAATCCTTGTGTCTATAACCAGAATCCCGCTAACTTACTATCGGAACAAATCATGATAAGTAACTTAGAAGATAAGGAGGAAATAGGAAAACTGATCCTATAAGATAATTTAAGAAATTAGACATGGTTAGAATTACTTCAGTTAATTTTGTGATAAAATGTTTGAAAGAGATGTAATAACATGAACTTCTTTATAATTAATTTGCACGCTAAGTTGATATTTTTAAATGTACCGGTGAATAAATCTTAAATCTCAACAGCACCTTAGAACTCATGCCAATATTATCTCCGGTGTTGCTCCCATAAAGTGATTGAGTTCTGGTAACAAAGCTTGGAACTTGTGAGTGTTTAGTTATTTTGAATGGTGAATGAGTGTTTAGGTGGATGATTAAAAGAATGCATGTCTTGTGTTCTTGTATTTGGTAAGTGGTGGGGTACAGTTCTAAATATCAGATCCCTTGCCCAAAGCTATTTCCGTCTCCATGGCTAAAGCAAAGAAACTCCTTTGACATGGTTGTATTGGATGGCTGGGGATGATTACTGAGTTCTCGTTTGTGTATGTGTATGTGTATAATACTGTTTTATGGCGATGGAATAGAAAATGATTTACAATGTCTGCAATCACACTTTCTTAAGAGACAAGACTACCACATGGTATTGCAAATTGAAATTGTAAAAAAAATGCTAGTAGTTTGAGTAATATGTGTGTCTTTTCGTGTTGGACCCTGGAATGATGATGTAAGCATATGGTAATTGATTACTATGAGTATCAATTTTAGAACAGTAGCAGTCCTTTCATTTGATTAGATTTGTGGAGTATAAATGTAAATGTTGGATGAAATGAAATGCAATCCTCTCACTTGTTTATTCAAATAATGAAATCCACTGATGTTGCATCCGATTCTTGTTCTTTTTTATTGTTGTTGGTTTGATGATTGTTTGGCCTTGCAGTGTAATGGGATTTCCCCAATCAAACAGCTGGCAAAGGCTCCTGGACCAACATATGGAAAAACCATTCCCCTCAAGAATGTCACTTTCAATGGAAAAGATTTGCATCAATTCCGAACCTACAGCCCAGTTTCAGTTTTTGAAAGCAGCAGTTCTTCCTCTGTTGAGAATTTGAGCTTTGATCGACCTGTCATTCCGGTAAAGCGTGCTCGAAGTAAACGGCAGCGCCGATCAAGCTTCAGTCCTCTATTTTCCATTCCTTTCGTCCAGGCTTTGCAAAAACAGCAGAGGGCATCAGGTTCTGAATCAGATTTTGGAGCAAATGTTGTTGGGAATATGTCTAACAAAGTAAAAAGCCACAAGAAAAAGGATTTGTCCCTGCTATCGGAAGATGTTGAGATGATGAGATCCTCACATCTGGTGTCAGATCCCCCAAGGAAATGCATGCATTGTGAGGTGACAAAGACCCCACAATGGAGAGAGGGACCTATGGGTCCCAAAACACTTTGCAATGCTTGCGGTGTTCGGTACAGGTCCGGCCGCCTCTTTCCCGAATACCGGCCGGCAGCTAGTCCAACTTTTGTTGCATCATTGCACTCAAACTGTCACAAGAAGGTCGTGGAGATGAGAAGCAAAGTGCAGGAGGGTGTTGAGGGTTCTGTGTTTGCTTCATCAAATCTCCATGGAAATTCTGTAGGATAAATTTTATGTTGGATTGATTATACTGAGGAAGAAACGTAGTCCTGAACAGGATCCTCCTTGTTTGTTGTTTTCATTATAGTCTAATGTTATATTGCTTAGCTTCATTTGTTTAATTAATGTAAATTGATTGGTGAAAATAAAAGGTAGTAGCAGGTTAGTGCTTCGCGAGAAATTCGGAGAACATGGTGTTGGAAGCTTGAGAGGTTGAGAATGGTATAATGTAGTTTTCATTGTGGTGGTTGATGAAGCAGCCAGCGATTTTCTAACTGGATGCCATGCATGGCTGTGGGGTAAAGAGTTACAAAGTAGGTGCAAGAATCTTTGCCATTGCTGATGCATGTGCTACCACAACATAAAGTCAAGGATTAAACTGAGGCAAGGACAATAATGCCACATGCCTCATAACATGGCACAACATTTTAAAGAAAGCACATGTGTCACTTTTTTTTATGTCAGAAGACTTGCAAACTAGATTAATGTTTTTCCAGTCAGTTTCAAAATGGCTTGGTCACTTGCCCTTCATAACAGGCTAGTGAAATTTGTTTCTAGCAGCATTGTTCAAAGGGCTGGCCCATTCTAAAGTCCAATGGTCGGTGTGGGCTGGCCTAATTTTTTTAAAGGTCATTATCGTTCTTAATTGTTTTATACTTTTTTTCCTAGTTGTGATTTTACAGGGCATTTTGAAATTTGCATTTGATTATGATCTAAACATTTCCGTAGAATCCATTTAAGTGTCCTCTATTTTTTTTTTAATCGAACCATTATTCCTTGGTTGACCTTTGATGTATAACCTTACATTGCATTGAATGACAGTAACCAAGTTCAGACCTATCATAATGCCTTAAAACCTCTCTTAGGGGAAGGACCTATATTTGGATGAATTTTTAACTTGATAATGCTAAATGATGTCATTTCATTCTAAAAAAATAATAATTTTTCATAACCATATCTATTTTTTCCAAATCTTCAACTTTATTGGTCTAAAGTTTATGTTATTGTTTTACTTTCTTACAAAATAGCAAAACTATTTTTTTTTATTATATCTGTGAGAGTAGGTCCTAATTGTTGAGGCCCAAGAATGCACTTATCTTATGGATCACAAGGGCTTTACTATTTCAGAGAAAGCCCATATATTTAAACATGTTTTTTTTTATTCAACATTACATCCAAACCATATGATCTCTAAAACCCGAAAAACCAAAAAAATCTCTGCACCAACACACAAAAATAACATGTTAGTATTATTTTTTTGTTGGGTTGTGGTAGGTTTAAATAGCTGCACACCTCTGCACATCTATTTATGAATTACACCTCCTTTAAATTGCTTTAAATAACATAATGAAGGATTAATCTATCACCCAATGACTATGAAAAGACTACATCAGACAAAGAAAAAAAAAAAAATCAGTTTGAGAATGTCTTTTTCTGTTTTTTCACAAAATGTTGTGACGTCCTCCTTTCTTGTGTTGTTTATATTAAGGAGTTGTTATGTTGTTCCTTTTCACTCAACAACATACCAAAATTCAATCTAGCTTGCCATCATCAAAGTGCTGTGTATAATTTTTAATTGAATAAATATATTTCTATCCTTAAGATTTGAAGACACATTCTTAATTGTTTCACTTCAAATGAAGGGAGGGAAGAGTAATTGAAATTCGAAAAGTGAAAGTATGGTATGGTAATAATGATTCAATGAAAAGGGAGTAAGAGATAAAATACTAGAGGGCAAAAGTTAATATGTTGAATCTGTTGCTGCTCCTGCTGGTGCTGCCGTGTTGGTACATGCTCCATTTGAAATAGTTAATGGACATGAATAATAGTGGTCCTACGTTGTCTTAATTAAGGACAGAGTGAGTTCGTGTGTACGTGTTTTTGTCCATTATCCCATTTCATTCCCACTCCCTAATACCTAATTACCAACCAAGTACCAATCTAACTCTACACTTTAATACACTTAATAATATGTTGTGCCCTAACAACCTAGATTTAACTACACTTTCTCCAACTGAAATAAAACCACATGACATGCATTAATCCATTAACTCCATACTTTGTACCGTAACCCTTTCTTCTTAGGCACCACCATTCCACCAATTACTTTTCAATGTGCGTGTCATTTTTTTCTCCTCATAAGGGAATAATCAAGAACCAAGGGATGCCAACATTAAATTATGGTTATGTGGTGTCTCACTTTTTCTTTTTTTTTTTCTGCTGCTAATTCTATTCAATTCAAACCAATGAATAGTGTCTACGTTGTTGCAATGTACATAATTCAGTTGCTCCATCCCATAGGGGCTCATAACATTAATTTTGTGTATTGATGATGTCGTTTTCTTGTTTGGTTGTGAACAATTAATAAAATTAAAGTGTTGGCCGAGACTACTACTTCCTATGTACATCATTCATTCTCTCTTTCTTCTCTTTACCAATGCCAAAGACATAATAACAGAAGTTACAAAACTAAAAAAATGGTTGAGTGGGATGTGGTAGCTGCTATTTTGATATGCATGAGTGACATAAAAAATGAAGCATGGTTTAGGAGATAGGTTGGTGAAATTAAAACGAGGTTACTGATCCGACAGTCTAACTCTCTTGAGAACGAAAGGGAAAGTGTGTGTGCATGTGTGCGAGACAAGGTGAGTGTGTGTCTCTCTCTCACACGCGCGACAAAAGACACGTGCCAAGTGGCAAAGGACAGTGTCAGTGAGAGTAACACAGGCATTGATTAAATTTAACGCTAAGGCTCAGTTTGGTGCAGAAATAAGAATAGAGAGTAGTGGCATTTTTGGGCAAAGAAAGGTGATGCAATCAATCATGCATGCAATCTACCTTCTTCTTCTTCTTCCTTCATCCTCCACTTGATGAATCATGAGATTTTAAGACCAACCATCACTGTTTCTTCCTTCTTCTTTCATTCCTTCTTATCATGCTTTCAATTTCAACAACAACTTCCTCTGTAACTTCTTTTTCCTTCACCTGCAAATCTCAACAACATCAAACTCACCCAGTTTATGCAAAATCTCTGGGACCTTCTGATTTCCACTGTAGTGACCACCCTTTTATTAAAAGTATAATTTTTATAATTTCTGTTATCTAATTTTGAAATAATTACTGTAAAGTTAATAACTTTATTATAGTGATGTAATTTGTTGTACTATTCATCTTTAGAAAAAAATAAAAGGTAAGCCGGTTATGTTTAAAGTTTGGTTGTCTTGACTTGAGAAAGTGAGAGGGTTGTATTATTATCTTGTTGTGGAATGGGATGATGATGCATTTGGTTGAAGTGTGAAAAAATGGGATCTTTCTTTTCTTTCTCTCTCCCCCGTGACACAGAGAACACAACGACAGAGATTCCTGAGAGAGACTGCATCCACATCATCATTCATCACCATGCCCATGGGCCCCTCTCCCTACGTTACGTCCCTTCATCAATGTCGCTGCCAACGAGGAACAGCTATAACCCATCTATGATTCTCACACGTGTCCACCTATTTCCTACTCCTGTTTCTTCTTGTCTCTTTACTGTTACTTCCTATGCTCCACTCTTCCAACCAAATTTTTCTTCATCTTCAACATAATAAATAAATAAATACCCTTATATATATAAATATCAGTGACTTCCACTTTTTCACTAACCATTATTTCTACAAGTTTTTCCCTTTTAAACAGAACAAACTAAGTACATAAGTAATGATAGTGTAACAACCTAAGTACCTTTGTTGAATGGTGTGTGTGTGAGTGGAAAGAAAAGAGAAGAGAAGAGAAGAAAGAAAGAGTTGGTGTTGAAGAAGTGGTCCATTGTAAATAGTGTGGAGTTGACAATGGAGATAAACGTGTGAGATAGGTATTGGCATTGGCATTGGCATTGGAAGAGATAAACGGATGCACTCAAAGCCTTTTATCTTCAATTATCGTTGTCAGACTCAGAACACATCAGAGTAGAGGACAGCGACACCCTTTTTTGGCTCTGCCTTGCTTTCTTTTCTTTAATATTTTTTTTTCTCATCCTGTCATATTCTTTTCCACACTCACAAACACACTGTGCCCAAATTTATGCTCATTTGTCAATTTCTCGGGACCCTATATGTGCTTCTGCCCCACCTACTGGGTCCCCTCCTTCCCTTCGGATACACACACACTTTCACTATTCACTGTTTCGGTTAGCAACACTTCATTCTTTTACCCCTTCAGATCAGACTATGCATGTGAATATTTCAGTTTTGGTGGAGCACCTCACTTACCCATAACCTAACCTAACACACCCTTGGATCATTTTTCTAAAGAGAAAAAAAAAAAAGAGCACTCAGAATGGGTGAATATTAATAAATGGGATTTCTTGGGTACATACTATAATAGATGATGTAGATAAATGGAGTGAGTGTGGGACGGCAAAAAAGGGACAAATGTTCAAGTTATGGCCTTTGAGCAGAAGATAAGAATGAGATATTGATTGAGGGGCCTGAGGGCTAACTACAAAATTCAATTCTTAAAATTATTATCCCAACATTTCTCTATACATAGATGGTTTCTTCCATGCGTCTATCATTTCATCTTCTTGTCTTAATTGTCTCGACGTTGTGTGTCGGTATCAATGTTGATTCTTAACCAACCAATCCTATTCTTTTCCAAACCACATCTTTTTTTGGCTGATTTATCAACCTTTTCTATTTACCTTTTTTTTTTCCTCATAATTATCCCCATCTTGTTGTCATTGTTCTTTCTCATTACATAACTACAAAAGCGTGTATTAAACTTGTTTAAATGACATTTAGCACTCTTATTTATAACAACTGACCCTGATCGAGCAGAATAGATTAATGGATTATTGATGTTACATCGAGTCTGGTACTGACGACGTTGTCGGTTCACCTAAATGACTTGTTTGGAGTAAGGCCAAGTTGGTCTGATTAATTCATAAGCTTTTTCCTCAGCAGCATGTAAATTTATTCCTTTTAACTCTTACAGGATAATCTACCCTATTTGACTATCACTATATGCATATGCCCTGACAATGGTTTCTGAATTCGGCTATGTATCGTACGGGCTGGTGCTTTCCCTTGTTGTTGTTGTATCTATTGCTTTTGTCTCCATCTGCATAGTTATAACTCATTTTTCTCTCCTTGGGCCTTTTTCTTTTTCCTTACATTTTTTTCAACTTTTATTGATTTGATATCTCATCACCATCGAATATTAATGTAAATGTTGATGTGCTTGTACGTGCATTTTCTTGCAGTTCAGATGGAAAAATGGAGTATGTGTTTTCTATGTGAGGTGTATACACATAAGGAAGAATTTAATTTGTAGGGTTATTGCATTTGCATGTAAGTTATTGGTACTATTATTATCATTAAGATTTGTCTGTTAATTAATTTCTGCATAAAGTCAAAAGGGCATAAAGAAATGGGGTGTCTTGCAGTCGGCAAGAAAAGAACAAGAACAACTTTCCGTGTCCTCCTTCTTTGTCATAACTCATAACCAAACGAGGTTTTCGAGAGCCATGTATTATCTTGGCATGAAAGTGGCGTTTTATTAGCACAATCACTCATCAGTGGACACAACCTACCCTTCACCATGTGGCCATCTCCATCTTCTTCCTCTCTGTGATCGATGTCTTTGTCAATGCAACTTATATTCTCTCCTTATTCACCCTTTCATTAAACATCTCACAGAACCACTTTACCAGTATCTTTGTTTGTTCATTCACCATTTCATATTTGTTAATTTCATTAATTCAGAGGTGAAAAAACTGATATTAATAAAAGCGTGGAAAAGTTCACAAAGAAAGGGTCCATTAAAAAGCTTGTGCGGTGGATGCTTTTAGTAGTAAAAAAAATACTGCACTTCGTGACTGTGTGACTGTTACAATTACAACAGACAGGTGAAATATGCAGCAGCAGTTCATGCGCATGAGCAAGAGGCCCACATATCTAACTTTCTAGTTTCTTCCTTCATTAAAATTTTGCCTTTTTTTCATTATTTATGTGTGCAGAGCAAAGTGTAGATTAGACTAATATAATCAATAGACGCTTAACTTATTTGACATCTAGCGAAAACAAAGGAAGAAATGGAACATGTTATGATATAGCATGATAAAATAAATAAATTAAAACAATAAATACTAAGCTTTAAGAAAACTGTTTAGAGATAAAAGGTATTTGTGTTCCATTAACCTGATCCCCGACAAAAAAATCGGGGGTCTCACTTCCGTGGCAACGATCTCACCACCCATGTAACGCGTGGCATGTACGCGTGAACAGCACTGGCTGAGTCTTTGAGTTCACTTTTTCTGTTTTTTTACTTTGGAAGGTGATGATATTATCTAGTTAGAAGCAGAGGCAAAAGAGAGTAAAGAAGAGAGAGAGGTTAACATAGCATTTATTTTGTGTATTATTATGATTAGTATAAATAGTATAGAGAAAGTAAATGTAAAAATGCCTTACCTTGTCAGGTTATGACTTATTGCAGACAGAGACTGAGTCAGAAGTAGGGATGTTGAGTTGGGTTGGCAGTTAACAGTGCCATAATAATATAATGAATCAGTGATTATCACTGTCACACTTCCAGGTAATTTTAATTTTTAACTTTACCACATATACTTTTATTTTAACTCCTCATTCTGACACCAATAACCTCATACATAATAGTAACAATAATACTAATAGTATTAATGATGATGCTGCTGCTAATTACCTCTAACTATCTTTATTGCATCATGTCATGTCACCATAATTTATAGCCCTACTATTATTAAACAATTCCATTCCTCTTCTTCAAATTAAATAATACTTTTTTATGTTACCATTATAATAATGAAATAAATAGATGAAACCTTTGCTTTGGCTGGCTCAGGAATAGGCATAGGCTTGCTTGCTTCTATGCAATTGTTTAGTTTATAGGCTCCGGGTGGAGTAAGAGAGAGAGAGTGTGGGTAAGAGAAAAAGTTGTCCTTTATTTTCCTTCTTTCTCTGAGATCTGAGCCAACCCAGATAATAATAAGCAGAAGAAAAAAATTCAGTGAGGAAAAGAAAAAGTTTTGTATGTGGATATGTGAGGGAAAAAGTTAAACCTTTTGATTTTGCATTCACTGACAGAAAAAAAGAGAGAGAGAGAAACATAAAACATCAGCAGCACCTACACAGAGAGTGTTTAATTGAATCAGTTTTGGTTTGGTGTGTGCCGGCGCAATGAAGGAAACGGAGAAGAGTTTGGATCCGCAGCTGTGGCACGCATGTGCCGGCGGCATGGTTCAGATGCCGCCGGTGAACTCCAAGGTGTTCTACTTTCCTCAGGGGCACGCGGAACACGCGCAGTCCAACCTCGATTTCGGAGCCTCCCGGATTCCTATTCCGCCGCTCGTTCTCTGCCGCGTGGCGGCTGTCAAATTCGTCGCCGACCCAGAAACTGACGAGGTCTTCGCCAGGTTAAGGTTGGTTCCTCTCAGAAACACCGAGCTTGACCACGAAGAAAGCGAGAACGTTGACGGTAACGGCGCGGAGGGTTCTGAAAAGCCAGCGTCTTTCGCGAAGACGTTAACTCAATCGGACGCGAACAATGGTGGGGGATTCTCCGTGCCGAGATACTGCGCGGAGACCATTTTCCCGCGGCTGGATTACTCGGCGGAGCCACCGGTGCAGACGGTGATCGCGAAGGACGTGCACGGCGAGGTGTGGAAGTTCCGGCACATTTACCGAGGGACGCCTCGTCGGCACTTACTTACCACGGGATGGAGCAGTTTCGTGAACCAGAAGAAACTGGTTGCTGGGGATTCCATAGTGTTTCTGCGGGCGGAGAATGGCGATCTCTGCGTGGGGATTCGTAGGGCGAAGAGAGGGGGTGTTGGTGGGCCCGAGGCGCCGTGTGGGTGGAGTTCTGGTGGTGGTGGTGGTGGTGGCGGGATTGGCCCTTACGGGGCGTTTTCAGCTTTCTTGAGGGAGGAGAGCAAGGTGGTGAGGAATGGGTGTGGGAGGCCGAAAGTGAGTGGTGAGTCTGTGAGGGAGGCTATTACTATGGCTGCTAACAACCAACCCTTTGAGGTTGTTTATTACCCTCGAGCCAACACTCCCGAGTTTTGTATCAGAACTTCTGCTGTGAGGGGTGCTATGAGGATTCAGTGGTGCTCTGGGATGAGGTTTAAGATGCCCTTTGAGACTGAGGACTCTTCCAGGATAAGCTGGTTCATGGGCACCATAGCTTCTGTTCAGGTTCTTGATCCTATCCGCTGGCCCAATTCGCCTTGGAGGCTTCTTCAGGTACCCCTCTTCTTTTCTCAATATTCTAACTTTTTGTTCCTTCATTCTTGATTCTTGATTCTGTTAACAAGATCAGGGTTTTCCAATCCTTGAACCTTTTTTTCTTTCCTTTTGGGATTGGGTGGGGGTTGTTGTAATAAAAAATGATTCACCCTTGCAATTTGTATGCATATACTTGTATTCTTAAGTTCGAAACGCCATGTTTGTGAATCAGAAGTACGGTTTATATTGGGGTTAAATATTAGCAATAGACTACTACTGAGGTAAATTTGTAATTGGGAGAATGGAACAGCAGCAGAAATAGGTCTAGAACATGTTGTTGATTGCATTGAAAGAATAGTTGGGAGGATTTGAATCTTACGATGCAAGCGTGAGTTTGGTACAGGTTACGTGGGATGAGCCAGATTTGCTGCAGAATGTGAAGCGCGTAAGTCCATGGTTGGTTGAGTTGGTATCTAACATGCCAGTGATCCATCTGGCACCATTCTCTCCGCCAAGGAAGAAGCTTCGGTTTCCACAGAGCCCAGAGTTTCCCCTTGATGTTCAATTTCCGATAGCAACGTTTTCAGGCAACCCCTTTGGGTGTAGCGGCAGTAGCAGCCCCTTGTGTTGTCTATCTGATAATGCTCCTGCAGGCATACAGGGAGCCAGGCATGCTCAAATTGGAATATCTTTGTCAGATCTCCACCTTAACCATAATAAGCTGCAGTTGGGGTTGCTTCCAACCAACGTTCGCCAGCTTCATTTGCAAAATGGGATTTCTAATGTCAACATCACCAACCATGGTAAGAGTAAAGAAAGCCTTTCGTGCTTGCTCACCATGGCAAGTCCACGCAAGAGTTTGGAGAAATCTGATCAAGTCAAGACACACCAATTTTTGCTTTTCGGTCAACCGATACTCACCGAGCAACAAATCTCTACATCTTCCACCGCAACCGCAACCGATGATGACAACAACAAGGAGAAGAAGGAGAGGGGCTTCCTTAGTGACTCCCTCTCTTCAGTTTCCCCCGGAAAGTCATCTTCCACCGCCGAGTTCTCTTGGCAACTCGCTTCTGATACCAGTCATTGCAAGGTTTTCATGGAGTCAGAAGATGTGGGACGAACCCTTGACTTGTCCTGTCTTGCTTCTTATGATGAACTTTACATGAGACTCGCCACCATGTTCGGAATAGAACGCTCTGAGATGTTGAGTCATGTTCTCTATCGCGATGCAACCGGTGCTCTCAAACAAACCGGAGAAGAACCATTCAGGTATCATTCCATTTCTTGTTCATGTCTAATTTCTCGTTGAACTCAGTCCTACAAAATCGATTCGTAAATTTTGAATATCTTTAATCAATGTAGAACTTTCAACATAGTCTTCATGTTTTATTGATGGGTTTGGTTTTGTACAGTGAGTTCATGAAGACCGCTAAAAGATTGACAATTCTGAGTGATTCAAGCAGCAAAGACAGTAGAAGGTGTGTAGAATGTTTGTATATGTGGAAGTTTAACTGTTCTTGGTTCCTCTTTGTGACTTGAAAGTGTGTTTTTTTACATGCAGGGTTTGGATCACAGGAACTCGGAATGCTGAACATGGATTGGATGCTACTTCGAATAAGACAGGTCCTATGAGCATATTTGCTTAAAAAGGTGTTTTTTACATGTGAGAAAGTTGAAGGATTTGGATTATATGAACAGAACACACAATCGATGTTGCCGTCTTTGTTTCCTCCGACTGTAGAGAACAATTATTTTTCTTGTATAATGGACAATTTTTATTCCAATATTAATTAATTAACGTAGATTTTGTTGCTATCAGAGTGTTGTTTGCTCTTCTTTTTGCTGTTGCAGTGTCTACACGTCACTGCTTCTTCTATTTTTCTCAGTACAGTTTTGTGTGGTCTTAAGTTCAAGCCATGCTGTCATTTGTATGCGTCATATGTGGATTCAGATTCAGTGTTAGATTATTGTAGAATTAATTTTCATAATGTAAGTTTAAATTAATTTCGGTCATAAATTTGATCCTAAAATACATTACTCTGAGTGAGATTGATTAAATTAACAAACTGAATGGTTTTTAAAACATCTCTTTTGTTGTGAACTTTTGTGGGGTCTCTCATGAATGTTATATGTGCATCTGTTGATCCATGTTCATTGAATTAGTGGCATTAATTATAACATGTTTAAAAATAATAAGTGGTGTAAGAGGTAATCATAATATACAAATTAAGAAATATGTTTCCGTTTAGAAGAGATAATCATGACTGATTATTCTATTCCATTAATCTAATGCAGTTTTGTAGAAAGTTGATTTTGATGATTTTGAGGTTGAGAATGGACCTGATTTGAACTTTGAGATGAGAATAATTTAATCCGGTCTAATCACGTATTACTATATCAACATTAAAATTAAAGAAATTACTCCAGAAAATCTAGTTAAGTAGTGTCCCACCAACACAAACTTTGAGGCTTGAGGTTTTCATATTCTCCCTTTTTTTTCCTATTTATATTTGGTTGATGTTTTCCATAATATCAATCAAACACTGAAATTTATCAGCAAAAGATTAATAATGCTGAAGAAGAATATTCCTCGTTGCATAGAGTTTTTCTTGCCCAAACGGTTGAAAGAAAGTTAAAATGAATGGACAGAAATATGTCTCGAATCATAGAAACCCAAAAAACAAATTAAACTAATCATATATTTAATTTTCAGAAAACAGACCTAAATAACTCCCATAATTTTAGACAACTTAGACAATTTAATAAGCTATTAATTTTTTTAAGGTTTTTTGCCGACTTTTTCTTTCCGAATCAAACTTTCCCTTTTTCTTTGAATGACAGGTAGTGAAAATGACAGATTAAACGTGTTATCCAAGCTCTGTTATTCGCTAGTAGTATCACAAGGTTTAAGAATTTTGTTTTTTATATTGTCTTGAAGTTTTAAGTTTTGACTTTCTTACCTTTGTTTGGAATGGGAGGGAAAATGAGAAAAAAAAAGAAGAAGAAAGAGATAATAGAATTTGAAAGATAGCACAACTCAAAAACGAGTTCAAATTTTTTAGTGGTTTTTTGGATATTGGTTTTTATTGAATATTAAAAATATAATGCGTTAGTATTTTAAATGTTTTTTAATATATTTTAAAACATTAAAATTAGTGATAATTAATATATTGTGAAAAAACAGTATAGAAAAAAGAAAAAAAAAAAAACGAGTAATCCAAATTTCTCAAAAACAGGGTGTTTTAGATGAAATAAGGATTGGGATCTGAAAAGCAGAAAAAGATGAAATATTTGTTGTGAGAGATGAAGGAGAAAGTTGGATTTGGTCCCGATTGATGTTGTTGTATGGAGTGTAGTGCATGAAATTAAATTGAAATGAATGAATGAATGAATCGTATTTGTTGGTGAGACATCGAAGAGAGTGAGGAGAGACAGGTGAATCGCAATCCCGAGAAAACCACCTTAACCTCAGTGTTTTACTCATTCCTAAGCCATCGTCACACGTGGGAGTGGGACACACGGATTCACGTGTTAGTGTCACCGTTTTGATGCTCGAGCCTTTTACTTTCCCCATTTTCATCAACTTTTCCAATTTCACCTCTCTTCTCTCCACTCAAATCTTCAAAATCAAAATTCATCTCATTTACAATTCCAAGTTTTATAATTTTATCTATTGGAACACACTCACAAACTTTTACAACCAATTCGAGTGGATCTTATAAGGCTCTACTATGTTTTGGTTAATGATTTACTATGCAATAAATTATAGTTTAAGTAAGTTTTAAATTTGCGAAAAATTTAAATATTTTTAATTGAATTTAAATATTTAAATATTTTTAATTGAATTTAAAAATTTAAAACTTGAAGTCTCAACAAATTGAAAAAATTTAGTACGTAACAAAATACTCTAATTTATTATGGACTAGTAAACCATTAATTATGTAATAAAAAACAAAAAGTAAAATTCTCATAATGATGTTGTAAAAACGATCTTATATAATAATTATTTAGTTTGAACGATCTGGTATATGACATTGAAAATGTAATTAAAATGTGGAAAAGTAATAACTCATAAATGTGGTGGCAAACATTACATAATAGAAAGAAAGAACTTTTTCTATTTTAGAACACCAAAATCTTTCTTTCTTATAAGCATACTTATTAGTGTTGTTCATGCGCCCACCACTACATGAAGACGTTAACAATTCGTGCTTTTTCATACATAAAGGTTCTGTTTACAAGCTCAAATCAATTTATATTTTATGCAACTTCCTTAAAAGCTTGTTAGGTCTTATATGTACTTAGTATTATTATTTTTATTCCATTTGGTTAATCAAATGTGTGACAGATGCATCCATCATGATGCATGGCAATGATCCCATTTGGCAACAGAAAATGTGTAACTTAGTTGTGTTAGTCAAAGGTGATGGGATGAGCACCAGAAGCGTCAAAGATCCCCATAATAACATTCTTCACCTTTTCAAAACTCACCCTTTTGGATTTCTGCATGAACCATTAAACATTTTAATCTTGCAATGCTATTCAAAGGACAATGATAATGATTACTCAGAAAAATAGACCATTCTTCATTTTCTAAAACACTTTTTATCCTACCATTCAACCATAAATTATTATGAATTGTAAGTTTCTTGTTCGATTTTCTTTTTTAAGTTACATACAACTTTTAAATTGCATAAAACTCTAATTGTTTGGTGGAAATCTCACGTCAATCAAAAACTAATTTATAATATATAAATATATATAAATTTTACTTTATAAGTCAAATATAAATATATGTAAATTTTACTTTATAAGTTATTTTTTTTAGATTGAATTATATTTAAAATCCACTCTTTAACGTGGTATCAGAGTCTTGAATTAAAGTTTATCCTATAAAGATTTATTATTTGTTGGGTCTATCGTATCATTCACTATCGGACCATTCATTAAATTTTAATCTCATGCTCAACATGCATGTTTCAGCCTGAGAGAGTGTATTGGAAGTTGCATATTAGCTATGATAAGACTAATTTATAATATATAAATCAGTACAAATTTTACTTTACAAGCGATTTTTTGGAATTGATTTAGGTTCAAAGTGTACCACTCACTCATTACCAAATAAATATAAACTACTGAAATTGTAAAACAAATTTATATTATAATTAATCATAAGTTCTCATGTATGTCAAGTGTTTAAGAGCACATATAATTTTTAAATATAATAAAATAAAGTATATAATTCGGTATAGAATTTGTAGTGTAAATTTATAATACAAGATCGATTTAAGCTTGAATTCACAACGTTTGATATCCCTGATTTTTAGTATAAGAAGAAGATATATGTTTAAGATTCTATACAAAGTATAGACGTGGTTAAGACAGAATTATCAACGTATATTTAAATCCATATATAAATTTTACATTAAATAGGCATAAAAGTGGTTTAAGATAAAAGAATCTAGTTAATTGGAATTGAAGATTTGGTGGGTCTAAGAGGTTTCAGTACAAGAAAACTTAGATAATAATCAGTTTTAATGACAAATGATAGTAAGTTATTACAGAGATAAATTTATATATCAATTTACAAAATAAAATTAGATAGTTAACATTATGAATAAAAAACTATAATTATTTGCTAAATTAATCACTAATAAATTAGGGATTAATTTAAAAATTTATTTATTTAGTAGCCAGAACTTTGGTAACTAATTTTTAGTAATCAATTTATAACTAATTTTTTTGATAGCTAAAACTTTGAAAACTAATGTTTAGTGATCAAATTATAAACTAATTCTTTTGATAGTTAAAATCTTACTAACTAAATTTTAAAAATAAATTATAATTTTTTATTCATAACATAATTATTTTAATAATTTATAATTTTTTTATTTTATAAATTGACATTCGCTATACTCTTTAATAATTTTTTATCATCAAAATTAATTATAAAAAAAAAATCTTATACTGTATTATCTCGTAGGCGCATCTTTTTAAACATTTCCGGGCTCTATCTAATGGGTTAAAAAACATGGTAATGGAATGGGTATATATGAGCTTGGTATTTGTGTTCTTTTTTTCTTCGTTGCACCTTCTTTATTTCAATATTGAAAGTAATTCTGTTTGTCTAGATTTATACTTGAAAATTTCACTTTTTCCTGAACCATTGAACATCACATATTCTTTTTTCCATAAACACTCTCACTTTTCCCATGGAGTTCTACATTATTCTATGGAAAATAAAAGAAAACAATCTTTAGCTAAGATTATCCTATAAAAGGAGATAATCAATATGAGGGGTTAGAGAGTAATCTTAAAATATAGGGATTGCATGTTTTGAAATTACTTCCAGTAAATTTTGTTCAAAACTCCTCCATAAAAGCTTAAGTATGTACAACATTTTGTTGTCTTTAAGGACTTAAATGACACTAACATTAATTTAACCTGCTCCAGTAAAAAAGAAAAATTAAAAGTGATCACAGTAAAGCAGAGTAATTATGATGGTATCAAGGTATTTGTGCTGCATGGTACACCATAAAACAAATTTATAATACATTCACTTTCTCTTTACTTCTTCACTTTCAATACATTATAATCATCAGTAAAGTTTATTGATTCAGAGTTGTTATTCTTATTTTAATGAGTAAGATAGTAAAATATAAGTTGTATTTAAGTAAATTATTTTGAAATATCAACATAAGTATTTTATTTAAGTCAATTATTAAAATTATCTTTATAAAAATAAAATAATTTTATGAAAATCTTATAGATAAATTTGTTTATCGAGTTGAGATGAATGATTAAGTAATAGAATTTGTAGTATAGTTGGAGCCCCATGGCATCATGAATCTCATACCATTTATAAGAATCTTCTGAACCTTCTTCCAAACCGATCGTTAAGCACATTTTAGTATCCCTTCTCTCTTCTTATAAACACTAATTATATTACTTCCTCACAAAAACCTTTAGTTTTCTTCTCTATTTATTTCATTTGCTTCAGAACCTTCTCTTATCGCTCGGTCAAAAATGATAATCTGCTAGTGCATGCTATACCACTTTTCTTCGTACAAATAATCATAATATAATTTCATAAGGTTACTTTTGTGTTATTATGCCTGGTGTAACACTATTACGAAGGCAATAACCATCTATAATTCCTTATGAAGCATTTTGATTTTCAAAGAATTTAGGTTGATCATTAAAGTACGAGTCTTTTATTAACATATTTGTTGAGGAAATTTGTTTTGAGCAAAAAAAAAAATTAACTACCTCTACATAATAATAATAATAATAATAATAATAATACCTGTATATACGATAACCTGAGTCTTGTATTTAACTTAAACTAGAGCTGGAGTTTTGTTGTTTATAAAAAAACTAGGTTACTTCTATTAACAATATGAAAATAAAAAAATGTTTTCACAACTGTAGTGCTGTGCACATAAAAAATGATAAGATAACAATTATACACAATAATATGATATAAATTAGTATGAAATCTAGCATGCTCAAACTACAAGACTAATTGCCAAAAAATTAGTTCCAACTTACTATTTTCATCTTTAATAATTTAAAATCATGGTTCCATTAAAGAATCGTAAGTTTGTACTAAATTTTACCTTCAAAATAGGCCTCTAAAGAAAAAACAACATTCTATGCTTTGTGTTTTACTAATGAATAAGAACATTTGTCAATGAAAAAACATTTAACATCTTGAAATTTAATAACTTTTTATTTAGTAATTTGTTTTTTCATAAATGAATAAATAATCAAAGTTGGTATCCAATTTGTTCAAAATCAAGAGATTGTTCAAGGTACTCAATAGCTACCAATTAAAATATTAGATAAAGACTAATAACACAAGGCATTGAGATAATAACGAAATCTTACCAACAAATATTTTCATTCTAAGAAACCTGAAGACCAAAGTGCGGAACCACATGCCTAGAAGAATGTTACCTTTCAGCCAGTGGCATATAATGAACGATTCTGTAGCTCAATAGTCAGCCGAATCATTCACCAGATGCCGGTAGTACCCGTGTTGTTTGCAGAGACTTGGCAAAATTCACTATGTCGAAAACATAAAAATACACAACCACATTGACAAGAAAATTATGTAAGTATATCTTCCATAATGCATTTCACAACACTAATTAAGCCGAGCGTCCTCAACGAATTAAAAACAAGTCCTCCAGATTTACTGACGACTACATACCTGATGGCAAATCATCATGAATGCTGAAATGAGCCCAAAACGAAGAGCAGAATAAATTCGATAAATGTGGGAAAGCCCATAAATCACTTACAGGAAGAGGCAAAACTTAGAATAACAAACAAGCTTAATCTCTAATAAACGTGAACAGAAATAGGGCATAATTGAAACAAAAATATACTGTACATTAATTTGCTGAATTCGCTCCTGCGAACCAAGAATAGGGTCCACTGGTGTCGGTCTAACTTTTGATACAAACAAGATTTACCATCATGTCCATGTCACTCCAGAACAGCAACTTCCTGGTCAACCCTCCAGTAATTTGCATCATTGAATTCCTTTATTCCAGGACCACCCTCATCAGAACTTTCTTTTTCTGGCACTTTAGAAACCATGTTTCTTTTCAATGGTCCTGCCTCTCCAACTATCCCTTCTTTCAAAGCCTGTTCCATAGCCTTCTCGGTGCCCTCTAATTCTACACCTACAAATTCAACATCTTCTTCGAAGAGTGATGGTACTGCTATTGATCTTTGACTCGAGTCAACACTCCCATCAATTGAATCTTTAGGGGTTGGTGACCTGTTTGAAGGAACAGAGTCCCCATTTGGAGGACTAGGATTTAGGTTACCTATTTGAGGTTTGGTAGAAAGGTTGTTACCAGAAGAATCATCATGGTCCACAAATGGATTCGTGCTTGAGCCAGAATCTTGCACATCTAAAGGCTCACCCCATCCCACCCACTCTGGGAAAGGCCTGTCCCCAAACAACTCTTCATTGTCCGATGACTCAAACCTGAAGAACCCCATATCATTTGAAGCACTTGCCTTTTTGCTTTCGAAGTTCAAGGCGTCCCCATTCATGGAATCACTACCAGTTACCCCATTTAAGTTTGTGCTCGAGTTAGATGTACCATTGAGATTATTTGTGCTTTCAGCCAATTCTTCATCCTCTCCAACCACTACCTCATCATCACTACTGTTACCACCATTTGCAGCACCATTCATGTTTATCTCATCCATCATCTCAGACGATGTTGTGCCCTCAGTTGCATCACCAATTCTGTCATCTTGGAATGCAAACCAGTTGGAGTTTGTGAAAAGACTGCAAGAAACAAAATTAAAATAACTTTTTATATTGGTTTTGAATATTTTCTTAGTTTTCTATATTCTACGTGAAAGCAAAAACATACAGTGGGAATTAACCACTTAGGTCATTCTGCTATCTACTTCTTTCACAATAACTTTTGCATGTGATGGGAAAATAGCTTAAGAAACCCAAAATATGTTCAGGGGTTAAAGAAATGAAAGCATATTCTATTTCTATCACGGGATATGAAATTTTTTAATCAATAACAGCCCAAAACAGAATGAGGATGAGTGAAAGTGAAGGAATTCCTAAGTAGAGAAAGATCTATAAGCAATTGAAAGCACAATCTATTTCTAGTGGTGATAAATTCACTCACCTCCCTTGATCATCACTGAGTCTGAGGGATGATATGACTACCTGAGCAGAGTCATCATCAAAGTAGACATCCTGCACAGATCATACAACCGATAAAGTTGCTATCAAATTAGTTAATAATATATCACTCAGCAATATAAGAGCCAGACCGATTCTCAAGATCCACACAATCGATCAAATTAAATTATAATGGTAACCAAGGATAAACAGCAATACTACCTCATCCTCTCTATCAACGTTGCCACGTTCCTGCAACCAAACCAATCAAGACATTAATCCAGAATTCAAGGTGCAGGATGCAACCCAAAAATCGTACAGGGGGAGACGTCCCTACTACAAACCTCCTCATTATCCTCATTTCCATAAATTTTATATCTAAAAGCCTGGCTCAAATTATTTGCTAAAGCTGCAACATCATAGTCCCTGTCATGAAGGTCATCGTCATCACTATCCCTCATCCTATCTTGCAAAGCAGTGGGACGTCTGTACAAAGGAAAAAAAAAAGACAAATAAAGTGACAAGTTAAAATAAGAAAGACCCACAACACAACAAAGTAAACATATTACACAAACAAAAGACGATAGATAGTTAATAATAATAATTTACAAAACAACGCTTAGATCCTCTGCTTGTTTAACAGTATCCTGAAATCAAGCCCTCTAAACCTTACTACCCAAAATAACCTCCCCTTTGGTCACAAGACTGAAAGTAAGGGTATGGTTTAGTTCCCTTGTAAATTATATTGCAATAACCAGATCAAACCCACAACAAGCTTTATAATGGGAGCTGCTGAATCTCCCAAATCAACCCCTGCTAAGCATTTAGATTTAATTAAAAGCTTACCCACAAGCCCAACGGTGAACATTCTCAACCACGTTACGCTCCTGAAGAACTGATGTTTGCCACTCATTCCACTCACTATTTTCCTGCAGACATTAAACATATCAGGTTAAAATATTTCAAGAAAATTTTATCAAAGCATAATAACTTCAACATGAGTTCAGCTCCAAGATCTCAGATGAAAGAATAATCTATATAATTACAAGTTAGCTTGTTTGTGATTTCACACAAAAACAGATAGACAAAAAAATAACATCAAATAGACACGAAAAGAAAACATGGCATGACTTGAAATTCCTAAGGAAATAAAGAATTATTTTATTGGTATCCATTACACATTATTCTCATCACCTCTATTTGGAACAACCAAACTCTGTAAAATAAGAAAATAAAGAAATGTTATTGAATAGGAAAATTCTAAATATGTTTTCTCCTAATAAATTAAATAATAAGAATATTTTCATTCCTAACTTGCCTACAAATTTTTGGAATTTGCCCAAGGAAGATCCTCTTATGAAAATGCCCACTGTTTGAAGTCCTAAAGGGATATGGGTTGCAACCACAAGACCTCTATGAAGACTATAATTGAATTGAGGACTTGTTATAAAATATGTCCATAGCTATTTTGTTATCACAATAAAATTGCATAAAGATGTTAAAAAGTGAACTTTAAATCCAACTCAACCTTACAAAATCGGCTTGTAAGGTGAGGCTTGCACCCATTTATACAATGCAAATTCATTTTATCTCTAGTCAATGTGAAACTTCCAATACACCCTTTTACATTGAGGCATATACATCTCGAACGTGAGACTAAACATTAATGGTTGTTCGATGCCAGGTGGAACAATAGACACAACAAACTTTGTTAGGATAAGCTCTAATTTATGGCTCTAATACTAAGTTGAAAAGTGAATTTTAGACCTAACTCAACCTTACAAAATCAGTTTGTAAAGTGAGGTTTGTGCCCACTTATATAGTGTAAATTGACATTATTTTTAGTCAATGTGAGACTTCCAACAGATGTCAACCATTATTTTATGTTAGCAGTTATGGGTGGAAAATATCTGCTAGCAGTCATGTATTAAGTGTATATATCCTGTTCAAGATTTGTAATTAGGAAATGTGAAGTTAATTGTAATTTGAGAACTAAGAATACTTTCTGTAAGAGACTTTTGTCTATGGGAGAGCATGTGCATTGCTGTGATTTCAGTTTTCATATTATATTTTACTGATTTCATTAATTGGTGTTTTATCAGACTCCAAAAGCATCTTTTAGAAAAGCCTTGGAGCAAAGTTATAACCTCTAAGCACATTTGTCAACAAAAGCAATTACAAAGCTTCAGATTTATATAAACAGCAAAAGGTTACTATAGAAACGATGAGGCTTTCCTTATGCTATAAATATGATATTCACAGCTAACCTGAAGACATGTTAGTATGAGGCTTCGACTATGTGCCAGGTGAACAAGTTTGTTAACAATACGAGTAATATGCCCTATGTTCCCTGCCCGTGGCGCCTGTTTTCCAGCAGCAAGTACAGTTGGCTGCAAAATAAAACAATTTTCTAAGGCTGTTCTAATAGACATGACAGCAATGTAGAGATGATTGATTATGCACTTCATATAGGTTATATCAAAAATTGAAGAAAATGAAATCATCCGATATATCAATTCAAAGCATTTAAGCATCCACTTACCATACTTTTGTCAGCAGATAGAATAGAATGTTTATCTGCTTGGAGAAATCTTTCAATTAAGTTACACTCCCGAAGAAGATGATCAACAATGGCATCAGCTTTACTCTCCAAACATGATAATATGATACTTTCTACATGATGGTGTAATGAGTTATTATATGGATACCTGTATTACCAAGGCATGCTCACACTAGTTAAAAAAAGGTTGGCAATAAAGATAAGCAATAATGCTACATCCACAAATTTAAAAAATTGAAAGGCTTCTCTAATATCTACGTGCATGTTTGATGTGGCTCTTAGAGCATTGGATCCACGTTTCAGATGTGTAAAATGGAAGCTATTCAAAGTAGCTTCAGCTTGGATGTGGATCATGGATCCACATTGACTGATCTGATGCAAAACTGAACATGCACTACATAAAACAAAATTAATAGTTGCTTACTCAAAGAAAAGGTCAATGACTCGTTGAATAGTTCCTGAATTGACCATGTCTTTTTCTGCCACTTCATTTCCGGTTTTTAGAAGGACGGCAATGAACTCAACAATCTGAAATAAATAGCGAAAGATCAGAAAATTAAACATATTCAAAATTCATATTAGAAATACCTTGCATAAGAATAGAACATTTGGATAAAAAGCTTTGAAATAGACAGCAAAGATGGTTTTTGGTACAACAATTCAACATTGACTGGCTAGACCACAAACCTAGTTAAGGGATTACCTATATTTTCATCAAGGTACATTACCAACCATTCAGTACTTTCTTGTTATACTAAACAAATTTGAATGCATTTATGATAAAATCAGCAGCTAACAAATGTTGGACAATGCACCCTAGGTATGGGTAAAAGCGACTCCCCTCTAATTGGTTGAGTAATAAAAACTAACCTTCAATCGATGCTTCCCAAGTGGAGGTCTCAGTTCTCCATATGTTGTAGGCAGGACTTTTTCATCAGATGATACATTCAGAAGCATAAGCAATTCACCTGCAGACAAAAATATAAAAATTTGACCAATTTGTTTGTACCAAACAAAACATAGAGACAACATTCTGTAAAGCTTCAATAAAGAAAACAGTTACAAAACTAAATTCCAAATTAAAAAACCTCTAACCTTTTTATGTTACACAACATTCAGAATAACAATACAACTGAACTAAATCCATGATGTAACTTCAAAATTAAAAAACCTCTAACTTTTTTTAAAAACTAGATGCATCATATTGTTTAGTTACACAACATTCAGAATAATAATACAACTAAGCCAAATCCATGATGATAACCTATGATGCGCCGATACTTCAATCAATGTCATGTATCTATATCCAACATGTAATTGTATCCGATACATTACCGATACTTATCAAAGAAGTATATAATCTATAAAACAATGATACTTTTATAATGGCAATAATATATAATTTTTTAGTTTGACAATGTTCAATACATTTAATTTTAATTAGGATTCACACAATAGCAATTATATATTTATCATGTTTTTAACATTTGTTGTATATTTACATATATCACGTATCGTATCCTATTATTTTTAAAATAAATGTATTGACATATCAAATGTGTGTTGTATCCGATACATGTATTATATCCATGCATCATAGATGATAACAATAACACATTTAAAAACACAACAAATTGGACTTACCGAGTTTAGGTAGCATTGCACCAATAGTGTCTGGGTTTACAGGAATTGGTGGCTCATACATGTGTTGACTTCGAAAGGAATGAAAAAGAGGAGATGATATAGCAGATCGTTTGGGATCCAACAAAGAAACACACACTGAAAGTGAATTCACAAGGCTAGACTTTGACTGTGAATCTTCCAGTGCGTGATCCAATAGTTTTTCAACATAACTGCGAGTATAAAATTTATACAATAATTATTCAGAATTACATATTAGAGGAAAAGACCAAAACATCAAAAAATATATATATGATAATTATATCATTCAAATATTAGAGCAAAATATCATAAACCCATGCAATACAAACCTTGGGCTTGAAAGTTTAATTGCTAGAGTAGATGAGGGATTTCTGGTTATTGTGCACAGTGTTTCAGCCGCGTTGGCATGAACTTCGGGAGGACACTGGTTTAAATAGCAAAGAAAAAAGTTGTCAGATAATTTGCAACAAAAAATAAGGTAATAAAAAGCCTACAAATTCAAACATCAAAACAAAAATTGAATACTAAATTGAACTTTTCATTAATTACATCTTCTATGTGCCAGAAAACAAACTTTGGGAGCAAATACAACACCACTACTAGCAATCATTAGAGTGATCAGTGTCAGGCTTGTGGATTAGAAAATCCCCAAAAATCAAAGAATGTATGTAGCTACATTCAATCTCATTTAATGGTCTGAAAAGGCATAAAGCTAAATGCATAAGCCTCACACAGCAAACAAGTAAAAGCTAGCTAAGGGAACATAAATCTGGATAGATGTTTTACTTACAGATGGACTCAATTTATCAATAATCATCTCAAGCAAGTTGCTCTCAGCCAACCATTGCATCACATCTATAAAATTGTGATACACATGGTCATCAGCACCTACTAATCGAACCAAAACCTGTCAAAGGAACTTACCTCAGAATCCATTCTAGCACATTAGCAAGATCTCAGAACTGTCATAAATACAAGTGGTAAAAATTTACCTCCATAATGGATGTAATTCCTATCAAATCAACCAGTTGACGAAAAACATTCTGATGGGCCTGTAGAAATTATGTTGAATCAAGAATGAATGATTTCACAAGGAGACTATAGTATGCAACATGCACACCAAACTATTGAATAGACTAGAAACTGTTTAATATAAAGGTTCCAGAGATAAAAGGGATTAAATTTAAAATCACTCAAGCTTTTTTTCCTCCATAAAATTGAATAAGCAAACTACAACTGTACTGAAAAAGCACAATGTTTTACTTACTTGAACATAATTCATCAGCGGAACTGTCTTTCGAATCATTAGGCAAACAACAACCTGTAAAATGGCATAGAAATCAGTATCATGCAGTCAGATAGGCCACATTGACAAAAAGGTCATGCAAACAAAACTTCAAATTTATCTTAATATATACCTTACTAAAGTAGCCAGCTAACAAGGCACTATGTGAGCGATTAGGCTCCAAAAAGGAGAATAATAAGTTCATCAGCTGAAATTACAATAATACGAAGGGGAAATCAGTAAAGGGATATGACTTTAGCTAAAAATAAGTTCACAAACAAGATGAAGTGTAGACCTCTTCGTCATCAACCAAGGTCTTCAAAATGACATCAATTTCACATGTAAAAATCTCGCAGGCAATGAATGGAAACCTAAATCACAAACATACAAACAGAGATGGTTTCAAGGAAGTTGAAACATTAAAGAAGTTATTTTGCAACAAATTTTCAATAATAGCTGCATACTTGAAGGCTCGTTTATTTTCAGCATCTTCAGGTGGTTCTTCAATAATGTACCGTAACAATTGCTCAACCTGGGTCTGATCTCTCAAACTAAAATGGGAAAAAGTAGCAAATTATTAATTATATTTTGTAGAAACGACATGCAAATTGCTTGTCCAGCCTGTGCTTTATGTATATTCACCAAAAATAGAAATTGGACAACACAACTACATATATATATATATATATATATATATATATATATATATATATATATATATATATATATATATATATATATACATACATACATACATATATATACATGTGTGTGTGTATGCATGAAACTCAGATTGCTTGTCTGGAGAATGAAAATATTGAATGGACTCAAATTAACAGACACATACAAGTTGATAAGACGACTGTTTAAGGCCTTGCATTCTTGGATCACTTCCTCTTCGTCCAGAAGCTCTTCCAAAGTGAAATTATCCTTGTCTAATATTGCCTCCACCTGCGTAACACAATCAACATAAGAATGAACTTCGACAGCAACAAATAGGCACATAGAGAGCCAGAAACTGAGTATGCATGTTTTAAGCTACTTAAAGACTTTAATTGTCAATTCAGTTGTCCTCTTAAAACTTTCAGCCATCAAGCATGGCATCGTTATACGGAATTGTGAAAAAAGCACTGCAGTCTCAACAGTAAAGCAAGTTGCCATAAACTGATAGACACTTTGAATACTAATCTATCAAAAAGATAAGGGAAATTTTTTTCGAAGAATCACGTGGCCTCTTTTTCACAAATTCACACTAATTTGTGTTTGCTTTAACTAAACCTCGAGTGTTTTCCATTGATTAACATGCACATAATAACATCCTACAGCAGACAGATTTCAAATTAAAAACTCGCAGCTGAAATAAAAAATACCAAGAACTAATTCCTGAAAAAAAAAATAGATATATTAATTCGCATGGTAAAACAAATCAACTGTCTCTGATTGAGATCCTCCTAATAAAGTGAACCACTGAAGTAGATTCAATAAACAAATAGTAGACTGAAAAAATAAAGTAAAAGACAAGCTACAAGCTGTTGTATGTAATAAATTAAAAAGAGCTGAAAGGGAGAACAGCGAAGGTCGATCCGGAAAGTGGAATTAATCAGTAGCATAGTGAAATACGGATTAGTTAATTTGTAATTAGAAAGATAAAGTAATGGTAAAAAGATGACATTGGAATGGTGAAACGAAACTAAGTGAGGCTTAAATTATGGAGGGAGAGAGAGAATAATTGAAACTTAGTTTAAATGCGGAAGAATTGGCGCGATTAAGGTGGAAACTTACGGGGGAGGAAGCAGAGAGAGATGCAAGCTTCCAAAACATGAAGGTGGTCGGATCTAGGTCTTAACCCTAATTTTGTGGGAGAGAGATCGAAAAGCAACCACGCCGTGAAGATCGATAGAAGAGAGAAAAGAGAGAGGCAGAGAGAGAAAGAATGACCCCAAAATAATCGCTTGCGCTAAAGTACAAACCATAGAACTACGGAATTGCCACACACACAAACCTATCCCACGCTTCATAATGCTTGCTACATTTTTTTTTATTTGATTTATTATTTTAAACCTATGCAGTACTTCAAATCCCATGCATGGCATGTATCAGCATCATGTTATGTATATGTCATGGCCATCTATATAGTATAATATAATATATATGGCCACGCGATCCACTCTCCGTAACGCAATTTGAATTTCAACTGAAAAAATATGGATCAACGTTACGTCGCCGTGCATTCTACCATTCAAATTAAAGTATACTGCTCTTCGAATTAAATGTTAAATTATTGTGGAAATTGAAAACCTATCTACCTGTCATTTATAGGAGCATAGACTATGCTGAAAAATCTGAAACTTTTACGTTTAATTGTTTGAATTAATTAAGTCACTGTCTATAGCATTGTTTTTGTTTTATGCGTTACAACGTTTTAGAAAATAATTACTGTATTTTGACTATAAAATAATATAAAAACCAATTTAAACTTCTATTTATTATTTTTAAACCAGATTACTATTATCACCTACTTTTCGAAGGTCACTAAATGCGAATGTGCAAATGTAATACGCATTAAAATTAATTGATATGTGCAATTTTTTCATCTATATTATAACTTTTTTTTATAATATAAAGAAAGGTATTACACTTAACATTCGTATCTTCACAATCATATCTTCTAAACTTATATTTATATTTTCTTCCTGTTACAAATAATGTACGCAACTATCATTCACTTTAAAATTAAGTTATATCATGAATATAACAAATTTATTATATTTTAATACAATTATGTGTACATGTTTAATAATATTATTATTATATTTATTTATTTTTGTGTGTCGACCCGTTTTGGCTCACCCCGTATTATGGGTCACAAAGTATGGACCAGATTAGTCTGTCCCACAGTTTAATATTGAATTTATTTTTCTAGTTCAGTCTACCTCGCGAGCTAGCTCATATTTGTAATGAGCAAAATAAATTCTTTTGTAATTAGCAAAATAAAAACTTTTTTACTTTTCCATAATAATTTATATTTATTTTTTATCGAAATAATTTCAATTAGTTTACTTACTCAAAGATAATAAACAATAGGAACAAAAATTATAGCTAAAGTACAATAGCAATATGTTGTCTTACTATATAGGTACTTAAAAATGTATAAAAATATATTTCATATTCAATAACTAAAATTTTTATCTTATATACAATGATTATACATAAACATAATAATAACAATTATAATAATAATAAAATTAAATTAAAAGGAACTTACAGAAACAGCATGATCAGTGATGTGAGAACTAAAGAAGTAAGAATATTTAATTTTGTAAACAAGTCAGTGGGTTCAACATCTCAACCTGTCCCGCATTTTTTTGCGGATTTGCAGACCAGCCCTCTTGACCCGTCCCGAATTGTCATACCTATGACCTATGCATAATCTCTAACTCATTCTTCTTAGTTGTTCCTCTCAAACATCTCTCGTATATATTTGTTGACTTAGGTCCATACACAATCAATAGTAAGACTCACAAGATTATACGTTTGCCAAAACAACACATACTTCCTCATTTTGTCCTTACACATGAATTTAAGGTCAAATTTTTACCATGTCAAACATAATATGTGTACATTTAAGTCCGTCAAAGACCAAATTTGGAAAAAAAAAAAATATATATATATATATATATATATATATATATATATATATATATATTAACATTAATTTATAAAAAAAAATGCATAAAGTCATATTAACGCCACGGTGTAAAATATCTAAGTGTATAGTATTCATAAATAATATGTATTTAACATTTTCATAAAATATACTTTTTATTCGGTAGCATTTTGATATATTTGTATAAAAAGTGTTCTAGTAATGATTGACATACAAATTGTTTAAGTATCAACTACATAAATCACCATAAACTTAAGGTACAAAATATTTGTAATTCTCTTTATTACACGTATGTTGAATTTACTTCTCACAATCTAATGTGTTAGTCTTTATGAATTAGATAATAAAACTATAAATATATGTACTTAATCGATTATTCACATATCACCTAAAATTTAGTAATGACTTTTATTAATATAAATTAAATCATGAATATAAAAATCATTTAAATGAAAAAACCTATTATAAATTTTAATTTTTATTAATCTAATATACAAAATTATTTAAATGTAAAATTAATAAAATTTCCATCCATATATTCTCATATTTGTCAATTTTATCTAACAACTTGAAGTCCGAAAGTAAAGTTGGTTGTCTAAATGAAATTAATTCAGCAAAACCTCATCCACTAAGGAATTTTTATCCATAACTATATAGATTTTTCAAAACTAAAGCAAAGGCTTCGATTAATTCATTATTAACCAAAATCGTATTGCTAAAATTTCAAATGTTTAGCTTGGATCACCTGTGACACCATTTTAACCAAAAAAAATATCATACAAAATTCAAATAGAACAACCATAAAATGAATATCAAAATTTTATTATTCAACAACAAATACTATTTTTTCAATAATTAAAAAGGTATTGAACTTTATGTATTTTTTAAACAACCACAAAAGCAAATTGCTTACACTTACATGAATAAGAACTTAAAGTGTGATTAAAGTGTAATCCAAATCAATTTAAAACTACACAGTAAAACCAAACAAGTAAACTTCAAATGTTATCCTGATATGCAAACATGTATCATTTAAGAGTACAATTCATAACCAAAATATCTAAAATCTCATTTAATTGAACATTAAAAACTATCTCTTGTATGCACCAATTCTTTACTTCTTCCATTCTCAAATTCAATCTAAGCTTAATATAGTCAAATTTAAGAAAAGGAAAGGTAGCATAAACTTATATTTGACTGAACAAGAGTTTGAGCAACACCAAAATTTCAAAGATGTTGAAAAACTTCACTTAAGATAGCAAAACATCAAATCAATCAACAATAACTATATATTCACAAAACCAACATTAAGATCTAACATAACTATAAAATAAGAATAACTAAACACTTATCTGATTTAATTTATCTTTGAAAGAAATAATTCAAACTCAGAAGCTACCAAAGAGTAATATCCTTACAAAAAAAGAGAAAGTGAGAAACTTAAAAAACAAAATTACATACAAAAATCCAAAATTGAAGAGAGGGAATATTAATTGAATTTTTATGTGCATTCTTACTTTGACTACTCATAAATATAATATATAAAAATTAAGACAGTAAATATGTTAATAATGAGAAAAATAAAGGAATTAAAAAATAAAAAAATTTAAGCTAATAAAACTATTTAAAAATACGGTACGTTCAGTTAACACTAAGAATAATTAGAAAATTATAAATTTATGAAAAAATAATCTTGTTCATTGCACTAACAACTTTTAACTTTAAATTATTAGTTAATTGAGTCTTGTAAAAATATAAAGTATCTATAATTGAAAATAACCAACACTCATTGGTGTAAAAGCAATAATGTTTTTGGAAACAACTAACCTTAAAGTGATCCTAAGATTTATGTATTTACAGGCATGGGCAAACAACTAACCTTAATTTTTCGTAAGAAAATTAAAATAGAAATGTTGTTATTAAGAATATCATTAAAACATCTTAATTGTGATTTCCAATGTATTTTTAACATGGCTTTTAATGAAAATAAATTATTAACCAATATTCTTATTACTATTTTTAGCAAAATCAATAAACAAAATATATAGCAAAAAAACACTCCACTTTTAGCATCTGAATAAACTTTAAAATATTAACATCATGAAGATGTGCTATACTTAAAGTGAATTTTTCCTTTTCATTGATTTCTAAAATGTTGTAATATCAAAGATTTATGATTTATGCATTATAAAATATGATAAATATACATATATCTATTTAAAATATGCCTATAGTTTTGATATTTATTTAAAATGTACATTATAATTTTCATTTATATATCAAACGGACTCACTAGATGACAATACTTTATATCAAAATCCAAGTTTAAACCATTCGACACTATTTTATTTTTTTTTCAAAATTCGACACTAATATTTTGAGTTAAGAAACTGAAAATGTAAATAAATCCAAAACATTTAAATTATATTCTTTCATACGGAGAGAAGAAAAATCATAATTCAATATTTTGTTAATTTGTAATTCAATATTTCATTAATAACCCCGTATTATTAGAACATTAAGCAACCCTATAGTATAATTTGTGCATTCATAATCCATCGTACAAAAATAATACAGTTATGCCACTAAAAAATAAAATGAAAAACACGTTTCACTGCTTAAAAATAAAATAATAGACACTCACCTTTTAAAGCATAAGTGCCAGTCAAATAGGGACACGTGTCAAGTGATGCATTGATATTGTTGGTGTTAAGTGTGATGATAAGTAGAAAGGAGAAAGCTTAATCATACCTTATTGGATGTATGTATGGATGCATCATGCTTGTTTCACATCATAATAAAACAATCTTGCTAGGGGTATTGTCATAAAGGAATGCAAAGCTGAAATTCATAATTTTGAAAATTGCATCACCTTCTTGTTTACAAAGTTTCAATATTTTTTCTATTGTGTATTTCAACTATACTTGCAACTTATATTTTTTATTCTATTTATATATTAATATTTCAACTTTTGCAATATACAAAATAAATATTTATTCCGTACAATAAATATATTTTAAATATATAAAATATGTGGTAATAATAATAGTATTAATTTATAATAATATTTTGTGATATAAATATTTTTAGCATATTGGTAATTTTAAAAATGATAAATTTAATTTATCAAAGTTGATAAAAGATGGTAAGTTTTAAGAAATAAGATAATAATAAAAACCTTTAAAAGTGTTATGTATCAATGAAATCAAAAAAAAATACTATAAATAAAATCTCATAAATTCTCTAATTCAGATTATTTATTTATACATAATATTTTTATTTTTCACATGAACCTATAATTTGTTCTCGTTTCTAAATTAAGTATAATTGTTTTCTTAAAGACAGTGGTAGTTTAAATAATTTTATATTCAAATTAGTATAAATTAAAAATATAATTTTGTATTTAAAGATACATATTACAAAATTAAATTATAACCGTTTAAATAGTTGTCAGTGAGATTTTGTACGAGCTATCATTGAATATAATTTTTTTCAATGAAAATGACTTTAGAATATTTTTTTTCTTAACCTTTTATTGTTTTCAATCTATCAATATTACTAAATTAAATTTCAATGTACAATAAATTATGAATAGTTAAAAATTGTATCATAATACTAAAATGAAATTTGTGTTCAAAATACTTATTGAAAACTTTAAGTATAAAATAGTTTATATATTCAAAAACATTTACTTATTATATAGTAAACTTTAGACACATAAAATAAAAATTCAGCTACAATACACATATTTAAAAATTGATATAGATTATAAACTTTTTTACATAATTATTATGAATTTTAATTTGATTAAAAATGTTTATCTTTTATAATATATAATATAATACTAAATAGAATAAAATGTCAGATCAAGAAAGAAAAAGTTCACACGGCTTTTACTTTTATATATATATATATA